>ERZ724560.61-NODE-61-length-19473-cov-1.886488_pt1 | contig 19473 bp, 19 predicted proteins | sample MGYA00375854_ERZ724560 | MGnify/ENA primary metagenome ERZ724560 (study PRJEB28725, sample SAMN03264854) | marine sediment metagenome | biome: marine pelagic biome; feature: marine oligotrophic desert; material: ocean water | place: Pacific Ocean:North Pacific... | reverse complement strand
ACGGGCGCGAGGGGGTGCGCTAGCGAGGCGGTAGCGCCCGGCTGCTGGTCACGGGGAGGCTAGCAGCGCCGCTTGGGGGCTGCCTATTCACGTAAGAAGGGGCCAGTGCTGATGCTTCCTCCCTGAGCGGCACACCAGAAGGCTTGGAGGCGGGGGTTTTCGAGTCAGTAGAGTTGAAGGCAAAGGCAGGGATGTCTGTCTATATCCCATATCTAGTAAGAGATCCAATGACTGGTTTTATCCAGAATTCTACTGTTGTCGATCTTTCATCTGGTTCGACCTCTACAATCGAGATGTTAGCGCCTCCTCGAACTGACAGCGTTATGCTTCTAGTGGGCGAAAAGGGGCGGGACCATTGGCCAATAAGGGAAGTTGACGAATCTTGGACGACTTGGTTGATGCGTGGCGGAGATGCGGCTAAGGATGGTAATGGGGCAGAGCGTGTTCCTCATTCAGAAAACGCCTCCCTGGATACTATTAACCACAGTATCGACAATGGTGGAAGAGTTTCAGTGAAGACTGTCAACACAATCAGAGGACAGACGGTTTCAATCGAGCAGGGCGGGGCTCACTCTAGCGGTTTGTTGCATGGCAGACTAGTGTACGAACGTCTCTACGAGATTTCAGATCCCAGTTTAGCAGTTGATGTGGATGGTCGCGCAGGCTACTGGGATAGGTGGGCTGGACAAGGTAATCCAGCATACGAAGATGCGGCGCAATACCTAATCTCTGAGTTAACAGCAATGGGTCTCGATGTGGTTCAACATCGTTACGAGTTTACCGACATCTTCCAAGTCCAGAATCCTGAGGCGTACAACGTCTGCGCATACAAGTGGGGCTCAGAGACGCCAAACGAGTGGCTTGTTTTCGGTGCTCACTTCGATGTCGCACCTCCTGCCAACGCGGTACTACTCGATCCTCATGTAATAGGGTCACGAACGTATGGGACCCGAGTTGGAGCTTATGATAATACAGCAGGCACCTCGATGGTGCTTGAGACGGCTAAGGTACTGGCTGAGTTTGAGTCCAGACGCACTATGGTATTCTGTCTCTGGTCAGGTGAAGAAGGGGGCAAGCGAGGATCAGACTACTGGACTGAATACTACGTCAAGGAGGATAACCCACATGTCACTGTCACGAATTACATCAATCTCGACATGGCTGGTGTGAACTGGCCTGGAGGAGGGGGGGCTCCGCATGGAGACCCCGACCCGCAGATCGATGAGGATGGTTATCCCAAGGACTCGGAAGTCTGGCCAATGCGTGTCTACATCGGACCGGGGCCAACTCACGATCAGTTTGACCAGCCCGGGATGGTTGGTCTGTCCAACTGGATTGGTTCGGACGCGCTTGGTCTGGAAGAGCAGATGGGCACATTGGTTGGAACCAACTACAGTGAAGACACTTGGAAGACGGACGTCTGGCTCGATATGGACCGGCCTGAGATAATCGTCTACGAAGATACCACTGCGCGCAGTGACCACGCAAGCTTCCAGGACAATTTAGGTACTGTGACGGTCGGCTTTGGGGGGCTAGTGGATGGGTACTGGTGCTATCACCAAGTATGCGACACTCTCGAAGAAATGGAGGCCTGGATGGATACAACAGGCAAGGAATACGGTGAGGAAAACACCGGTGTTGCTAACTTAGCAAACAGTCTCGACATGATTACTTGGTGGGCTCTGATGACCTTTTTCCACTGTGATGAGAAGCCTGTACTGAACGCACTACAATGAGTCTGCATCTATTGGCAGTAATATCTCGTTTCTGCGCATGAAAGGAAGAGTCGATGTGGGATTATCGTAGACGGCCAGTATCGGCTCTCCTGCAACTGTCAATCCTTCTTTCTCAACTAGTCTCAGTAGTTTGGCAATCAGCCTGTCGCGCTTCGAGTGACCAGAGAAGCCTGAGAATTTCAGGGCGGCGAATATACCACCCTCTACTGGTAGCAGCTCGATTTCTGAGTCATTTGGCATTGGTAAGTCACTCATCTCATGCTCGGAAGGCATGATGAAAGCCATCATTGATCCTCCTTCTGATTTCCACATGTGTACAGGGGCAGTCATTGCGATGCTCTGATTTCTCTGGTTACCCCCGAAGATGTATCCAGCTATGCGCCTGAACCCTCCAGATGAGTTTGCCCAACCATCTCCAGGGGTGTGGACTCTAGCCTGAATTGCATCGGAGTAGTTTCTTATTTCGAAGCGGTTGAACTGTTTGATTACCTCAAACTGGGGTTCCTCGTAATTCTCAGCCATGATCTACCTCAAAGTATCAAGGACAATTGAGTGAATGTGAACCATACTGTGCTGAAACAAATAATCAGCCAAATCCAGAAGATTGGGATGGACCAAGTCCTGATCTTCTTACCATCCAAGGGCCCGAATGGTAGCATATTGAACGCACCAAGGACGCTGTTAGCAATCAACCAGAATCTGATTAGTACATCGATGATAGGGTCTGAGCCGCCGAATGCTACAGCGCAAACCAGCCCTATACACCACAGAACGACATTGCTCACAGGGCCCGCCAAAGCAATTTTCCCGAATTGTTCCCTAGTGGTATTGCCTGCGACCATTACTGCACCGGGCGCCATGAGAACAATACCAATTAGAGCGGCTAAAATCACGCCAAAGCGAAGACCGCTGGGAGAAGCTCGGAACTCAGCCCAGCAGCCGTACTTTCGAGCCTGTATCTTGTGAGCGATCTCGTGCACAAGGAAGCCCGGGGTGAAGGTTAGGAGTCCTACGACGGTAAACACCACGAAACCGGCTGTGTTACTCAGAGCCCCCATTATTCCTCCAGTAAACATGAATCCCAGTGCAATCGCGAACGCAATGGTTGCCTGAGTTAGGTGCTGAATCTCTGTTCTGGAGAAGTGCCAGATGGAGCCAGTGTGAATTGGAATTGGGCTCGCCTGTTCTTCGAATCCGAAGATACGCACGAATGGGGCGCCTGAGCCAGATGTGGCGTGGACCACTCTGATGTGAGGTTGCCTCCAGTTTCCATCGTCTCGAGCTCTGGTGTGGCTTCCAGGAGATGAGCGCTTGTCAAAGGGATCGTCGTCCAGCCAATGTGCTCTGGGGTCCCTCTCTCCTGTCATTCCTTTCCCTCCTCTAGGAAGCCCTCTACTTGCGCCAGTAATTCGTCCCATGAGGCCACATTGGTAGGCGTCCCGCCCGATAGTTTGGCTAGCATCTCCTCCCTCTGCTCGGCATCCAACTCGACGTTTTGCCAAGGATTCTGATTCGCTACATCACGGATTAGGGACTTCTCGCTCTTGGACTTCTGCTTCTCGAAGACTTCGAACATCTCCTCTGCAGTGCTTGCCGGAGCAGTTCCTTGGTGCTTGTCAATAAGAGTAGCATAGTGAATCATCAACTTACCATGGACTGAGTCGTCAATGTGTGATACTGGGTCGGACAGCATAGTTACTAGTTCTCTAGAGAGTCTATCTGCCTTCGAAACAGCTTGCTTTGACAGTCGTTCCCTTGTTCTTGAATGGGATTTAATGCATTTCCGGCATCTGTCCGAACCAGAAACATCGGGCTCGTCACAGCACAGACAACAGACGGAGAAACCCATCATGTTCATCGCGGACCGAGGTAGACTCACAGGTTGCGCTCCGCTTCATGCGCCATCAATACTACTGCTTACTGGAACTACTGAGGAAGGATGGTGCCCACCAGTTGAATCGCCCCATCAGCCGCATCGCAGAAGGTACAACGATTGCTCGAACAATTGTTGCATCGATGAACACTGCCGCAGCCAAAGCTAATCCCATCGATTTGATGATTAGAACATCGGCGAAGATGAAGCCTGAGAATACTGCAATCATGATTGCAGCTGCTCCTGTAATCAGGCTACCAGAAGCCTGTAGTCCCTCGGCAACCGCTCTGGTGTTGTCTTCAGTCTCCAACCAAGCCTCATGGATTCTAGAAAGCATCAGAACCTCGTAGTCCATTGACAAGCCGAAGGCAATACCGAAAACAAGAGGGGGCACAATCAGATCAAGTGGCTGGGGTGTGAAGTTCAGTGTCTCAGCCAGCAGACCATCTTGGAAAACGAGGACAACTAGTCCGAAAGAGGCAGAGACGGATAGGACATTCATCAAAACCGCCTTGATTGGGACGATGATTGAGTGAACCTGCATCCAAATGAGGATCATCGTGACGATGATGACGAAGGCCAAAACGGCAGGTATCCTCTCTGTGAGGTGTTCCTTAATGTCGACCTCGTAGGAAGTCCAGCCACCTACCAGAATCTCATTGGAAGAGGTGGTCGTGTCTTCTCTCATGTCAGCTACCAGTTCATCCGCATTCTCAGTATCACTAATGTCCTCAGTGGCCACATTAATCATCGCCACGGATTCAGAAACCGTGGTGTACCAGGTACTCTGGGTCTCCTCGGGCCATTCCTCAATCGAGGTATCGAAAAGACTGGGGTAGCACAGAGGATGTTCAATCGAGATCACACCAGTTGTTGCTCTGATGCCCTCACAAACAGACTCGAGATCTTCGGCTATCGTCTTCCATACCGGCTGCTCATTATCGAAAACTACGACGAGGGGGATTGTTGAAGCGGTGTAGGCTGGGAACTCATCAACTAGAACTTCGTAACCGATTCTCGATTCTAAATCCGGTGGCAGGGCCTCGATTCCTCCGGCATTCAACTCGGCCCTGAGGAAGGGGGATCCGAGTAGTAGTAGAACGATCATTGCAGGGACTAGCCAGCTAATGGGTCGCTTCATCACAGTGGTGGAGAACTTCTCCCAGAATTGTGTCTTGGTGTTAGCTCCCGGGAGGGGGACCTTGAGTGAGTCTATCTTTGGTCCAATATACGAGAGCATGGCTGGAAGGACTGTCAGACAGTAAATCAGTGAGGCTGCCACAGCGAGGGATCCACCCATCGCCATCGAAGGTATGTGTGTTGCAGTGAAGTAGAACAGGCTGCACAGGCTGATTGCGACGGTGGCGCCTGAGAACAAGACTGCCTTACCCGCAGTTTCCATCATCTTGGCAATGGCATCCTCAACCTCTGCTCCCCCATCCAACTCCTCTCGGAACCTGCTAATCATGAACAGACTGTAGTCTATCGAAACAGCGATGCCGATTAGTGAGATCATGTTAACAGAATACTGAGTGAGGCCGAAGAACCACCAGTCAGACATCCAGAATGATATCGCTGTGGAGAGTGTAATCATCAGCAGGGCAATTGCCATCGGCAGCATTGCAGCGGTGAACGTTCCGAAGACAAAAAGAAGGATTACCAGTGAAAGAGGGATGCCGATTATCTCGGCCCTGATGGAGTCATTCTTGAGGGCAGTGTCGAAGTCTGTGCTGATGACCAAACTTCCTGTCACCAATACATCGAGGACATCGTTGTCCGCTGCTATGATGATGTCATCAAAGGAGTCTGCGATCTCCTCATCGGAGCCTCCTATTCTAATGTAGGCGGCAGTTGTGTGGCCGTCTCTGGATACGTGTGATGCGAGATGCACGGGATCTTCGGCGGCGTCATATGCGGTACTGATACTGAGTATCTCTATATCGAGTTCAGAAAGGCCTTCGAGAGCCGCTGCAACAGCCTGTTGGTATCCCTCATCGCTCCAAACCATGTCGTCATGGGTGAAGATGTAGGTGACAGAGTTAGCAGAAGTAACGGGTAATTCGTCATCTACCAAATCCAGGGCCCTGCCAGCCTCAATTGTAGGTGGAGGCGAATTCCCATCGATGAATGAATTACCTTGCGAAATTAGTAGCAAGGAGAGGAGGAGAGAAGCGAATGCTGCAGTTAACACGGGCTTTCTGGCATTGTGCATCTGTCGGCCAAAGCGAGACAGGGTGGACTCGGCCATGACCCTTCGCGCGAAGTCGAGGATTTAAGCGGGTGTTTTGCCACTCTTCCGCGCTTGACTAATCTTCCCACCAATTTTTGAGTGGTTTTGTCACCACATCTCCAGACTTGATGGCTTGTTCGATTAGTTTTTTCTGGATTTCTGAATCGATTTCTGAATGAGCTCTGGCTCCGGGTGTTCCACGGAATATCAGATATTGACCCCAGAACAATCCCTGTAGTGCAAGCCCTGTCATCAGAACAGCCGGGATGAATAGAGCCCAGTACCAACCCTCTGGTTCCATGCCGATTCCAAACATCCCTCCCCACCACAGATAGACTCCGGGGCCTACGAAAACTAACCAGAACCAGATGAGGCCGAAATGAGTTAGATGGATGCCACCGATGGTTTCTCCGATCCTCTGAGCATTAGGTTTGCCAATAAAAGACCAGATCAAGAAAAGCGTTGCATAGCACCAGGGATAGAGGGCAATGCCAGTCAATGCGATGGCGGCGAACCCCACCCCCCAATTGATTGATCCTCCATGGTGTCCACCTTCACTGAGAAGCGTGTGCTCCCAAATTACCGGAATATTCCAGGCGAAAATTGCCATGGCCATCCAACCCACACCGAAAGCACCAGTGAAGATTGCAGCGGAGAACATCTTACTGTCAAAGTCGACCTTCTTTCGCGGTGCTTTTGCCGTTGCTCGCTCGTCCTTGTTGTAGTCGGTCACAGAATATCGAAAGAGAGGGGGGATAAGGTGCTATCCTACAGTCTAGAAGCAGCGTATTCGACTGCATTATGGAAAATCGCCATACCCTCTCCTTCTCCGTGCTCTTCATCCTCGCGCGACCAAGTAGCTCCTAGCCAAGTTGAGTGGTTAGCCTCAGGGTGTGGCATCAGACCGAAGACCAAACCAGACGGATCGCATACACCAGCGATGTTTCGCCAACTCTGGTTAGGAGACACCGGATATGGAAGGACATCATCACTAGCACTGGGGTAATCTGAGTCCGGTTCGACATAACGAGCTACTAGTTGGCCTGAGTGAGACCACTCATCGAGAAGGGTTGGGTCGTCGGTGACGAACTTGCCCTCACCATGGCGTACTGGTACACGCATACGGGATATTCCCTTGGTCCAGATACAGGGACTATCCTGGTCGAACTCCAGTGTAGCCCAGCGATTTTCATACTGACCACTGTCGTTTAGGGCAAGAGAAGCTGTCTGAGTCAGGCTGACATCAGAGTCACCCGGTAGCAGGCCCATCTTGACTAGGACCTGGAATCCATTGCAGATGCCGATGACTGGTTTGCCGGCCTTCACGAACTCTCTGACTTGATCTCTGAGGCCAAACCGAAGTCGGTTGCCCATCAAACGCCCGCTTCCTAGGTGATCTCCGAAGGAAAAGCCGCCGGGGACGGCCATGATGTCGAAATCCGATAGTGAGGTCTCGCCGCTGACGATGCGGTTGACATGGACTCTTTCCGACGAGGCGCCTGCCATCTCAAAAACAGCCATCGTCTCTAACTCGCAGTTGATTCCGAAACCAGATAGAACTGCAACTCTGGGTTTAGTCATTGGTGGCCACCTCCCAGAGAGCCTTGCCATGATTGTTTCAAGTTAGACACCGATGCGCTCAGAATTGGCTCGTCATCCCTTGAGACGGAGAGATTGTCTCCCTTCTCCACCGACCCAATTTTGTGGCAGGAATGTCCCTTCATAGCAGTAGAAAATGAATCTGAATCCTCGGGACTCACACTTACGAGGATGCGGCCCATACTCTCACTGAACAGGGCTCCGAAAGAGTCCAATTCCGGGTCACTGCTCCCAAGTTCTGAGATGTTTACTACTGCGCCCGAGTTGGTTCCGAAGCAGCACTCTGCAAGAGCGACAGCGAGGCCTCCGTCACTGCAGTCGTGGGCGCTCGCCACAAGTCCTTGCGACATGGCTTTCGTCAGGGCCCTATACATCGACAGATTACGTTCGGCATCAATTTCGGGCACTCTTCCACCAATACCACCGGAACACTCGTCTCGGAACATGTAGGCAATCTCGCTCGCACCGAGCTCTTGGTGCGTCTCGCCGAGCAAATAGATGTGGTCTCCGGTTTGTTTGAAGTCGCTAGATACTGCTTTGCGAACATCATTGTGATTGCCAATTAAACTGAATAAAATAGTCGGTGGTACGCTAATCTTCTCTCCGTGCATTGTCACGTCGTTCTTCATTGAATCCTTGCCACTGATACAGGGTAATCTGTAGGCCCGGCAGATGTCGTCTATCGCACGGTTGGCTCGTACCAGTTGGGCGAGTTTGTAACGGCCGTCTGGGGTCTTTTCAGAGACCACTGGATCGGGCCAGCAGAAGTTGTCGAGGCCTGCAACCATGTCTAGGTCTACGCCAACACAAACCGCGTTACGCAGAGCCTCATCAACACATGATGCGGCCATTGAATAGGCGTCAATATCTGAGTATCTGGGAGCAATCCCGTTCGAAATAACAGCGCCCTGTGTTCCTCCGTGAATCGGGGCTATAACCGCGGCGTCTCCCGGTGCATCGTGGTCTACGCCACAGAACGGCTTGATTACGGTTTGAGCGATAACCTCGTGGTCGTATGAGCGAACCCAGAATTCCTTGCTGGCGATGTTAGGTCTAGCCAACAGCCGGCTCAGGATGTCGCCCATGCCCTCAGCATTGGCCTCAGGAGGTTCCATCTCTTGGTGAACTGGGGGTTCCCACTCTGATTCCAGATTCAACTGAGGGCAACCATCGTGTAGGAAAGAAATTGGGAGGTGCGCCACGGGTGCATCTGCGTGATGAACGACAAACGCACCTGAATTGGTGAATGTGCCAATGTTGGTAGCCTCAACCTCGTGCAAGTCTGCGAGTCTTTCAAACTCAGCGCAGTCTGCCGGTCTGACACCTACAGTCATGCGCTCCTGCGACTCAGAAACTAGTATCTCCCAAGGTGAAAGACCTGCCTGCTTTAGGGGGACAACGGAGAGGTCAATATCTGCCCCATCAGTCAGTTCAGCCATCTCTCCGACACTGCTGGAAAGGCCTCCTGCGCCGTTGTCTGTGATGACTTGAATCAGGCCGGCATCCCTCGCTTCAATGATCATGTCAATCATCTTCTTCTGGGTTATTGGGTCACCAATCTGAACTGCAGATGAGGGGCTCTCCTCAGTCAGTTCAAGGCTTGAGAATGTGGCTCCGTGGATACCATCACTGCCTACTTTTCCTCCAACCATGTAGATTACGTCGCCAGCCTCGGGGGTCTTGTCATGGCTCTCACGGCCATCAGATAGGACTCTGGGCATGATTCCCACAGTACCGCAGTAAACCAGGGGTTTGCCGATATAGCGCTCATCGAATACGATTGCTCCGTTGACAGTTGGTATGCCTGACTCGTTGCCTCCCGCACGCACCCCAGCATGCACACCACGGAAAACCCTCGAAGGATGGAATAGGCCAGCAGGAAGGTTGCCGTCGTAATCGGGCGGACCGAAACAAAACACATCGGTATTGGCAATCGGTCGGGCCCCCAGACCCGTACCGAGGATATCGCGGTTAACTCCAACGATGCCCGTCATCGCTCCACCGAAGGGGTCCAAGGCGCTCGGGGAGTTGTGCGTCTCTGCCTTCATGCAAAGACTCCAGTCATCGTTCCATGCAATTACTCCTGAGTTGTCGTGAAACACGCTCAACAACCAGTCGACTTCTTTCTGGATATCCAATGTAGGCTTCATGATGTGTGTCTTGAACAGTGAATCAATGACTGACTGCTCTCCTGTCTCGTTGTCCTTGTGGGTTATTCTAGCGGCGAAGATCTTGTGCGAGCAGTGCTCGGACCAAGTCTGCGCAAGGCATTCCAATTCCGCATCTGTGGGGGCATTTGGGGGAAGCCCTAGGCTCTCCCTAGCAGACCTGATCTCTGGGTCTTGATAGTGTGCCTGAATGGCTTGCATCTCCTCCAGATTGAGTGCGAGAAGCCCCTTCTCGCTGATGTTGAGAAGTTCTTCGTCACTGACTTCGAGATTTACTACCGCTGGCTCTGCAAAGGCAGCGGGTGGTCGGTCGGGAAACGGTAAGGATGGCCAGTCTCCAGAAGCACACTCATCCTTACCAGCCACTACGCATCGCTCGATCATCGGATTGTGAAGTGGGGTTGCGAGTTGTTCGGCGGTGGTGTTCTTGGGTAGTCCCCAGAACATGTAGGTACGAGTGTAGGCTACCTGAGCTTCTCCTATTGATGGGAACAGTGTTGTCAGGCCGTCAAGGCCTGCCTGTCCAGCATTGTCGGTTACTCCGGGCTTGAATCCAACCTGTACAATGGCCTCAGGTGGCTCGGGGAAGATTTCCTGTGAGTCTAGCAGTTTTCCTGTACAGGTGCCATGTTCGATAATCGGATCTGCAAAGAGATCGTAGACTGTTCTCTCCAACTCGTCTAGTTGCAAATCTGCCTTGATTAGATAACCCAGAGTCACCTTGACCCGCCCGACATCAATGCCGTAGTCAGATGAAAGCATCCCTCTGACGCTGTCACCTCTTGCGTCGGGAAGCCCTTCCATCTCCTTGGTGGTCACCTCAACCGAATGAACAGGGAGCGACCCCATGCCGGATGACGGTTAACGCCCGTCCATGAACAAAGCGGCTTACGCCTCAGCCTAGATAGCCTGACTTGGGGAAAGCCTTGAGATAGGCGGGGTGGCGGGGTGGTTCGATGCAAGCGGCCGATGTGTGGGGTAGCAGGTGGTCGAGTACAGCGCATCCACTATCGCATCGATTCATGGAGGCGGCTGTAGAGAAGCAGACACTGGTCGTGCTGGCTGCCGACTTGGAAACCACAGTAGAATTGGTCCAACTGATTAACCAAGTAGGGCCCCACATAGCTGCCCTCAAGACACACATCGACATGGTCGAGGATTACTCCAAAGAGGCCTGGGGGGATGTCGTGCAAGCGGCCCATGGACACGGATTGTTGTTGTTTGAAGATCGAAAGTTCGCAGACATAGGAAGAGTCTCTCAGACACAAATGGGTGGAGTTTACGACATTCGCTCGTGGGCTGACATCGTCACAGCTCATCGAGTCTCAGGCCCCGATATTGTCGATGGAATCGCTGCCGGGTGGGATGATGTACAGCGAATAGGTGGTATTTTCCTGCTCGCACAGATGTCCAGAAGAGGTAATCTGTTGACAGAGAGTTACACAGATGAAACGATTTCTACGGGCACCTCTTCACCGCATGTTATGGGATACATCGGCAACGGTAGTTCGCCAGATGAAGTCTCTTCTCTGCGCGAGAAGGTAGGCGAGGGTAAGATGATCTGGACACCTGGAGTCAACCTTTCTGCTGAGGAAGGTATCCTCGGGCAGAGATACGGTCATCCCTCTGACGCCATAAAGGCTGGATCTGATGCGGTTATCGTTGGCTCGGGCATCCACAAGTCGGATGATCCTGTGGCCGCTGCCAAGGCCTATGCTGATGCAACCTGGTCTGCGTTGAAGACAAGGTAACTGCCTAGAAATTTCAAGACAGGATTATGGAAGATAATCTTCCAATATCGGGAGATACTCGGTCAAGTCGACAAAACCGCCGTAATGCGCCCCACCTGCTCCAGCAATCGATATCACCAGAAGGAAGAAGATTCTCTTCAACCACTTACCCTTTTTCTTGGGCTTCTCGGCAGGTTCGGGTTCACTTGTTTGGGCTTCGGGCATAACCACAGCTTCGGGCATCATAGGCATGACCGGGGGCATCGGCATCGGTGGCATCTCGGGTTCCTCAGATTCTGGATAGAGCTCATCGAGATCGGCCAGCCCTGGAGCGGGGGGGATGTCTCCCCTCATTGACTCCCAGTTCTCATCGAAAACTGACTGGGTCAGAGGAGTCTCAAGAACGGCGACGGCGCCAGCCGAATACGCTGCATTGCGAGCCGTAGTCAGGCGCTGTCTTGAGCTAACGATCACAATTCTGGCCTCGTAATCTGTTTCTCTCATCTCGAGGGCGGCCAGGTGGCCGTCCATCGATGGAATATCTAGAGACAGGAAAATTAGATCGGGGCGGAGGCTGACGAACTCATCGACAGCCTTGTCACCATCACCACAGGCCTCCGTCCTCCAACCTTGATTCTTCAGGATACTTCGGAGTCGTCCTTCGACTGTCGCATTGCCGACCACGACTAAAGCCAGAGGTTGTTCCTCACTAGACATCTAGCCCGACGTGTGGGTGACGATTCAAGAACGACGCGGTCTGGGGTTGCTGAATCACTCTAGAATGACTGTACTCGGTCACCAACTGATAAATTAATCAGAGAATTGAATCCAAGAGCCATTCTGGATCAAAGGGAATGAGGTCCTCATATCCCTGACCTATTCCAGCTAGAACGATTGGTCTGCCTGTTGAATGTGCGATAGAGAGTGCTGCGCCTCCCTTAGCGTCGGTATCGAGTTTGCACAGAACAGCGCCATCGAAACTCAGCATGCGCTGGAATTCAACCGCCTGTGTGACTGCGTCGTTGCCTGCTAGGGCATCTGCCACGAATAGCACCAAATGGGGCTGAGTCACTCGATGCACTTTCCTCAATTCTTCCATCAGATTGGTCTTGTTCTGCATCCTACCTGCAGTATCGATGATGACGATGTCTTCTCCTCTCGCCTTCGCGCTGTCCACTGCGTCCCTGGAGACGGCTGCTGCGTCTCCTCCTCTCTGGCTACGAATACATCGAACTCCTATTCTCTCAGCATGAGTTGCCAGTTGATCTATTGCTCCGGCACGGAATGTATCGGCTGCTGCAAGGACTACTGATTTACCCTGCTCAGATAGTTGGTGGGCGATTTTTGCTGTGGTCGTGGTCTTACCAGTGCCATTCACACCGACCACCATAATGACTACTGGACTGTCCTCTTCAAGGAAGGCGTCTACTGTTTTGTCAAAGTCCCAGTAGCCTGATTCTAGGAGTTTTAATAGGGTGTTTCTGAGTGCTTCCTCAAGAACGATTTCAAGTTTCTTTACACCGCTCAATCTAGTTCCAATCAGGTTAGCTTTCAGTGTCGATACGACTTCCTCTGCGGCGCCTTGAGCCATGTCCGATGTGAGAAGATCCTCCTCTAACTCCTCAAGCATGGAGTCAAGTTTGGAGCTGGCTGTAATTACTCGGCCTCCTGTCTTGGTCGCGGTGTCACCGAAATCAACCTCTATCTTCGCAGGCCCACTAGAGACTAGTTTGCGACCGGTAGTAGATTGCATTGGTTCGTTTACTGGTTTGGGCTCTTTCGGTTGTTCTGGCTTCTTCGCCTGTTCTACTGAGGCCGCCCTCTTTTCCTGCTTCCTCTGTTTACGATCTGTTGGAACAGCAGCGAATGGGTCTGGGGCTGAATCATCCTCATCGTCCCATTCGTCATCTGGCTCTTCGGTTGTTTTCTGAGGAATTGGTTCTTCACGGGGTTTGGCGATATTCTGTCTCATTCGGGCCCCCTCTTCGGAGGCTTGTTTTGCCTCAGGGGACTCCTCGTCGGCTGAAATCTCTTCTTCGGAGCTTTTTCTGAAGCGCTTCTTGAAGCGGTCGAATAAGCCCATGATGTAGCCTCAGTCGTCGAGTGTCAGTTCAGTACCCCGCTTCCTCTTGCGTCGGGGCGTCTTCTGCTGGGCGGGTGCCTCAGTTTCAGTTTCGGAAGAGGTGAGATCTTCGGGGTCTAGGTGTTCGACATTCTCATTGAACTTCTGAGCGGTCTCGACTGTTGTCTTTTCTAGTTCGTCGAACTCTTGGCGAAGTCTGTCAATAACTGAAACCAACTCCTCGCCTCTCTTGGTAAGGATGTCCGCGGCTTCCTCTCTGGTTCTCTCGGCCTGTACACGGCTGCCGATGTCTATCACAGCGCCGGCGTCAGCGGGGATGTTTGCAATAATCTGAAGGCCTGAGCCGAGAGGAATCATGGCGCCCTCAGCTCCCTCTTCGGGAATAGCCCGTAGGGCCTCTATGGCCTGTATTTGCTCCATCCTGATGGCTTCGAGTTGACGGACCTGCTGTTCGATTGTTTGCATCCTTTCGCGGTTGAACTCTACCAACTGAGCCATCCTCTGCAACTCTGCACGGTCGACTGCCATCGTGCCGTTCGAGATGTCCGACAGCCAAGAAGCCGTCGCAGAGTGGTGGTCAGAGATTAGAGATCAGATCGTCGATGATTGCCTGTCTGCGGTCAGCGACCAGAGATAGGTGGCCGTGTCCCTTCTCCAGCCTGGGTTTGGCTGTGGGTATGTGTTTGAGTAGCCACTCACCGTGGGCGAAAGGGACCATGAGGTCCAAATCACCCTGCCAGATGGTGACTGGGGTGGTGATTTGAGATGTTTCAAAACCCCAACCTGAGCAGAACGCGAGATTGTCGTCTATCCAGCCATCCCACCCGTTAGTAAAGCATCTGCGCATACTCGACGCCCACACGGATGCTAGTCCTTGTTCATTCAGGGCAACTACGTCTACTTCAGGGACTAATCCTCCCAGCGCTGAGGCGAGTTCGTCGTCACTAATCGTGCGGTACGCATCGGCGTGCTCATCCATCCAAACACGAAGTGGGCCCTCTCCTTGGAGAGCAATGCCAAACTCCTCTACATTCTCCGGGCCCATTCCTTCTAGGAAATCTAGATCGGGTTCACCATAAGGCCCGACTCCTGCTATCGATGATACTCCCCTGCAGCGGTCTGGAATCAAGGCACCGCAAGCTAGTGCATGGGGGCCACCACCAGACCAACCGATGGCTAGAAAATGGTCTATTCCTAGATTGTCGAGTACATCTTCGACGTCGGCTGCTACGCTGGAAATTGTCCTACCTGTGTGCCTATCTGATAGTCCGTAACCAGGCCGAGATATGGCGATTAGGACGAGATTGTTGTCAAGTGCGTCTTGGTGCCAATCTGACCAGATTGAGGCGTCACTTGGGGTTCCGTGATGACAGACTAATGCTGTCTTCGACTCCATGTCGCCAGCGACTAATACATCCAAGATTCGGCCATCTCGGGATTTGATGCTCTGGAACATGATTCAGGGAGGGCTTTTGTGGACTTATGTCTACTGGTTACTCTCCGTCCCAGATGCCTTCTGAAATCATGAACTCCATAACTTTCTCAGACACATTAGCTCGATTGCCTCCTCTGACACCAGTAGCAGACACGGCGAAGACTTCGGGCGGGATATCGTCGGCTTCGCGTAGTTCGTAACCTACCTTGCGACCATAGGAAATAGCCACTATGTCTGGCATTATCCAAGCTTCTACATCTTCGCCTTCGTAACGATGCTCGATCATCCTCTTTCGCATACCAGCAGAGTATGGGTCTGATTCTGTCACAGGAGTGTCCCGGATTCCCACGACCACTCTGTTTCCTTGGTCCAATTCTCTCTGAATCAGCCACTCATGGCCTACATGGAGCGGTTGCCAACGGCCTGGCAGAAGAACAGCTTTTGGTCTCTCGAATAAATGGGAGAGTTGGTCTACTAAGTCGTCCACGCCCTTACCTTCCTCGCCACTTGAGTCGAGTGTCAGGTGTGCGCATTCGGGGGAGTCAAATGGGTCGGTTACTCCAGTGAAGTTTGCAATCTCACCTGAGCGTGCCTTGGCGTAGAGTCCTTTGACGTCGCGGTCTTCACAAACTTCGAGTGAAGTCGAGATATGAACCATGACGGCATTCTCAGGAAGGATATCTAGGATTTTCAGCCTCACATCCTCATATGGAGTGATGAAAGAGCAAATCACATTGGTGTGCTTGGATATCATCTTGGCCATTCTGGCAACGCCTAGGAGATGTCTCTCACGGCCTTCTCTGGAGAAGTCTGTGTTGGAGAAGAAGTCTCGAATGGTGTCTCCATCCAGTACTTCACAACCAAAGCGGTCGGCCGCGGCCATTGCTATGGTCGTCTTCCCGGCTCCGGAGAGTCCGGTGAACCATACAACCCTGTTTGCCATCAGAACACCCGTTGCGTCCGTGCGACAGGAGTTCCCTATTTCACACCGACGGGGGCGCGCACAACCTATATCGAGAGGGGGTAAGGGGGTGCTGTGACTCTCGAGGCCCAGGGGATACCAGATGTCGGTGCTTTCCTACTGGGTGCGCCAAAATCCGGGACCACTTGGTTAGCCAGTGCGTTGGAGCAACATCCCGGTATCTGTGTCTCTAATCCCAAGGAACCTAACGAGGTTGCAACGCACAAAGGAACCTTTGATCGGGATACGGAGCTTCCTGATTGGGGCCGGTACTCATCATGCTTTGTGGGAGAAGGGGTAAAGTTGGATTGTTCGGTACACGCGCTTGCCTGCCCGTTGACGCCGCAAAGGGTCTCAGAGTGGTGGCCTGATGCCCGATTCATAGTCTGCCTCAGGGAGCCTGTGAGTAGAACAATCAGTCATTGGAACATGGTACTAGATACCAAGGAGGTTGCACAATATGGAGCCGATTGGAAGTCTTTTGGTAATGCTTGGAGGGACGAGCGGTTGAGTGTAGACACACTCTATGGAACCAGTCTTGCCAGGTGGTATGATTTGTTTTCCGGTGACCGTTTCTTACTGATTGAATCTAGTAGGATGAGAAGTGAGCCAGGGGTTGTGCTGAGTGAGATTGTGGAGCACCTTGGGGTCGCTAAATTTGACTTCAACCTCAGTTCTGTTCACAACGCGAATACCGCCGCAGATAGGCGACCTATCACATTGTTCGGGAAGTTGTTCAAAGGGGTTGCATCAGTGATCCCTGGTATCATCAAGGGGCCTATCGTGAAATCCTTACAGAGTAGGGGGGTCAATGTGTACAAGTTGCCTGTTCTCAGCAGCAAGCGAAAGGGTAGGGATGGACCTAGTGAGGCAGATATGGTCGCAATGAAGGAGGATGTGCGAGCAGATTTGGGCGTCCTTGAGGAAGTGACTGGTTTCGATGCTTCAATCTGGTCTGCTGGTCTTCAATAGTTGGATTTCACCCAATCATTAGTCCATCGTTCATCGGCGGCCACTAGGAAGTGAGGGTTGAGTACGTCATTCACCAAGTCATAATCGAGAGTTTTGCCCTCAGGATCCAAAACAAGGCCCCCCGCAGCCGAAACAACCGCATGAGCAGCTGCGATGTCCCAACAAGAAGTGGGGCCGAATCTTGGATAAAGATCGGCGGATCCTTCGGCAACCACACAGGCCTTGAGTGAGGAGCCCATCCTCACTAGATCGTACTTCCCCAATGAGGCTGCGAAGATTTCGTCCCTTTCTCCTCTGTGCGAACCACTGGCGACTAATCGTATCGGTTCATCTCCACTGCTTGGTCTGACTTTGATTGGTGTTGTTGCGTTGGGCGAAAGTCGCTCTGCCTGTGCGTCTCCTTTGCCGCCTGACCAAGTGGTAGAGGTGACAGGGGCATGTACCACTCCGAATATTGGTTCCCAGCGATTGTTATGTCGAGTCATTAGTGCTATGTTGACGGTGAACATACCATTCCTCTTGACAAATTCCTTGGTTCCGTCGAGAGGGTCGACCAACCAACAAAGGTCAGACAATAGTGGATCACCCACTCTGCCCTCCTCGGAAACGATGGGTGTGTCAGGGTCGATTTGTTGTAGGCCCTCGACAATCACCCTGTGGGCTGCGAGATCTGCGTCTGTAAGGGGTGAGTTGTCATCCTTGGTCATCACATCGATAGTCGAGCCTTTGTTGTAAATCTCTAGAATGGCGTTGCCTGCCTCGATGGCGATAGCAATTACCTGCTCATGCTGGAACATCGTGTACACGCTCAGAAGTCCTGCAGCTCGTCCGCCGCAGACACCAGGCTGTCCCTCGCACTATCGTCGAGATGAGACAGGAAAGGGTCGTCGTCCCCTACGATATTTTTCCAGGAACTCATTGACCGCGCCCAAATCTCCTGCTCGGAATTCCATTCCAGCCAGCGGTTCACGAAATCGCAATGCCTCTGGATGTCCTCGTCCTCGGGTGCCATTCTACGCAGGATCTCGTTGGTCTGAGAAAGTAGGATGCCGAAAGGTGCATTCAGTTTGTAGGTAGTGAATGGGTTCCGCTCTTGGACAACAGTGAGGTGTTCTCTCCAAAGGCCGAGAGTCGCATCATAGACCCGCCCGATTAACAGGACTATGGCCAATACTGAAGCGCCAATTGCAATCAAGCCCCAATATGTCATGTTGAGGCCTAGAAATGTTGAGTTGGCCTCGAATCTCCAACTTACATAGGGCCAAATCAATAGAGTGAGTGTGGACGTCCAAAAACCCATCGAGATGAGTGTTTGGCTCTGTTGGATTCGCCAATACTGGCGCATGAACCACTTCTTCATCGACACACCCTGCTAGGTGTGTCCTTTCACCATTGCGCAATATGGTGATGGATTATTCCTCTTCAGAAACAGCACTGTCGCGGAAGTGGGCCACGACTACCGGGGCCGTGGATGTGGAGGGGTTGATGCTTTTCAGCGAATCAACGATGACAAAGCGTCGAGGTGTTCCGTGGCGGCTCCCAAAGTTGGAGAATATTCTCTCCATTGCATCATCCTCATTTTCGGCCACAAGATCGAGTGTGTATGGTTGATCGTTCTTTCTGGACCTGAACGTACCTGTCGCTCTGAACGCCTTCATGGCGCGGGCGACCCGCGGTTATGATTTAACATCAACGCGCATAACTGTATACTGGTGAGAAGATGGTGTCCTTAGGCCCTGGTCTCCCTCAAGATTGAAGAGTGGTGGGGCAGCGATTCTCGTTGATAGTTGTGAATTCCGAAGAGTCTGGAGTTAGTGAGGAGTCGGGAGATGTTCTCGCAGACAGGCTCGCTGGGATGGCGCCAGAGAGGTTAGCTGAGGAAGTTATCTCGGTTTGGGAGGAAGTCATTAGGCTCGAAGAAGAGCTTGCTACAGAACGGCAAGGTAGGCGTGCCTTGGAGATGGATATGGGGGCCATGGAACAGGAAGGTTCTGCACGCGCTAAAGTGGTTGAGCTTGAAGAGAGTTTGCGTGTATCTGAGAGTCGTGTGTCTCGTTTAGAGGTTCAGTTGGGTAATGAAAAGCAGCGACGATTTGACGATGAGGGGGGGCTTGATAGGGCAGCCGAGTTGCAAGAGGAAAATGCTAGGTTGCTCAGAAGTGAAGAGGAGCAGGTCACGCTCATATTGGATTTGGAGAGTCAGTTGGAGAGGTTGATTGAAGAAATCGAGCGGGTTAAGAGTTCATCTCAATGATGAAGTCTGACAGAACTCTTTCTAGTTCATCGGCATCATCGAATTCTTCGGCTAGGTTGCCGGTGATGATCCAATCCGCTCCCGCCTGGGCCGCTCTCCTAGCGGTCTCACCATCGCGAATTCCTCCACCAACTACGAGGGTTAGGTTGCAAGAATTACGGGCTGCTTGGATTAGTTGTGGTTCGACCGGGCGGGTAGCCCCACTACCAGCTTCAAGATAGAATAGGCCGAAGCCATAGGAGTCTGCCGCCATGGCATATGCACTGACACGATCAGTCTCTCCTGATTCAATCAGTTTTGCTTGACCAACTTGGCCAGCTCTACCTCCTGGTGCACATATCACGTACCCCATTGGAAGTGGAATGATGCCAGCATCACGAATGTAGGGCGCACCCATTACCTGCTCCTCAATTAGAAAACGAGGAGAAGTGG
>ERZ724560.57-NODE-57-length-20376-cov-2.198528_pt1 | contig 20376 bp, 23 predicted proteins | sample MGYA00375854_ERZ724560 | MGnify/ENA primary metagenome ERZ724560 (study PRJEB28725, sample SAMN03264854) | marine sediment metagenome | biome: marine pelagic biome; feature: marine oligotrophic desert; material: ocean water | place: Pacific Ocean:North Pacific... | reverse complement strand
GACAGGGCTTGGGTTCGGAAGTTAACAGCAAGGAGTAGCTACGATGGCTTCAGAAAGCAAAACAGAAACTGCTACAGATAGCTCCTCGTCCAATGGACGTATCGGAGAGGTAGTTCTTGATGTAAAAGACCTAAAAACATACTTCGTAACTCGTTGGGGTGTAGTTAAAGCGGTGGATGGGGTAAGTTTCAACCTCCGCAAAGGCGAAACCTTGGGCATCGTTGGTGAGTCTGGGTCCGGAAAGTCTGTAACTTCTCTTTCCGTAATGAGACTAGTTCCTTCTCCTCCAGGTCATATCGTAGGGGGAGAGGTCTACCTTCAAGGGGAGAATATACTGGACCTTAGTGAAAAGGACATGGAATCAGTCAGGGGATCACGAGTAGCTATGGTACTTCAGGATCCAATGACGGCTCTAAACCCGGTCTTCGACATAGAAGATCAAGTTGGGGAAGCCATGAAAATACACGAGGGCCTAAAAGGTGACGGGCTGAAAGCTACCGTTATCGATATGCTCCGAAAGGTGCGTATTCCTGCCCCAGACATACGTATGAAAGATTTCCCTCACCAGCTGTCAGGTGGGATGAGACAGAGGGTAGTTGGGGCCATCGGCATTTCATGCAGCCCGGCAGTTCTAATCGCTGACGAACCCACTACTTCGCTGGACGCAACCATTCAGGCCCAATACTTACGCCTGCTAAGGGAACTCCAGGAAGATACTGGCGTAGGAATCATTTTCATCACGCATGACTTTGGCATTGTTGCAAAGATGTGTGACCGTGTCGCAGTGATGTATGCGGGTAAAATAGTTGAGCAGGGTGACGTAAGAACAATATTCAACAACCCTATACATCCATACACCGAGGCTTTGATCAAATCAGTTCCAAAGATGGAAGAAAACGTCGAGCGTTTGTATGCCATACCTGGAAATCCACCCAGCGTGACCAACCGTCCTTCCGGGTGTAATTTCCAACCGCAGTGTGATGGAAGCAACCCAGATTGTGTTACGCAGGAGCCAATACTCGTCGAGGAAGGTCCGGAGCACTGGGTAGCCTATTGTGCGCCATGTAAGGACACTCACGGATGTAAGTGGTTCCCTAGAGACATTTAATAGCTAGTACATTTAATAGCTAATATGGTCCAGCAACAGGAGGACAGAACCAAATGACAAGCGAATCAGGGGCACTATTACAGATAAAAAATCTTAAGAAGCACTTCCATGTGGGAGGCGGATTCTTAGGAGGTCTAGGTGGCCAGAAAACATATCTTAAAGCGGTTGATGGAATTGACCTCGAGATAGAGCCAGGTACAACCTATGGCTTAGTTGGTGAATCTGGTTGTGGTAAGTCCACAACGGCCAAAATGGTCCTAATGCTAGAAGAGCCCACAGAAGGGGAGATTTACTTTGAGGGACAAGATGCCCTAAACATGAACAGAGAAGGACGAAAAAACTATAAGTCCAGTGTTCAAGCAGTTTTTCAGGATCCGTGGGCCTCACTTAATCCCAGAATGAGGGTGGAAAATATAATCGGTGAACCGTTGGAAATAAACACAACCCTCAGCCGAAAGGAAATCCGCACAAAAGTAGGAGACCTTTTAGAGGAAGTAGGCCTACAGCCATACCAAGCCGGCCTTTATCCACACGAATTCTCAGGGGGACAAAGGCAAAGGATCGGAGTCGCCAGATCTCTGGCCCTGAACCCAAAACTAATTGTGCTAGATGAACCTGTCTCGGCCCTTGACGTATCAATTAGAGCTCAGATAATGAACTTATTGATGGATTTACAGAAAGAACATGGCTTAACTTATCTCCTCATTGCTCACCACTTAGCTACCGTGAGATATATGTGTGACAAAATTGGGGTGATGTATCTAGGTCACATGGTTGAAGAGGCGACAACTGACGAGTTGTTTGATAACCCAACGCATCCCTATACTCAAGCGTTGATTGGTGCGGCTTTGCCATATCACCCGGACGATGAGAAGGAAGAATCAATATTGGAAGGGGAAGTACCATCTCCAATTGATCCGCCTTCATGCTGTAGCTACATACCAAACTGCCCGGAAACCTTCGCAGAATGCAATGATAATGTTGTTGCAACAAAAACCGTATCACCAGGTCACACAGTAGGACACTGTGCTCACTGTGTGGATCATTATGGATGTTATTGGTTTCCGAGGGTGAACCCGAATATAGAAAGAAACCAATAAAGGCTCAGGATTTCAAATATCAATAAATGACTTTTAATCATTATTGATCTGCGGTGATACTTAAATAGGTGGTTCCCAGCAGCCGGTTCGAGTCGTTTGGAATGAGTGCCTTCTAAATTGGCCTGGATAATATTACAGGTAATACTTGTTTTCCCTATATTTGTAGTTGCACTTGGCTCATGCACCATGACAGATAATGACCCTGAGAAAACAATAGAACAGTCTTGGCTAGAACGAGGCCTCGCCCACGAAGCTAACTCCGAGTTTAAACTTGCCGTCGCATCCTTTTCTGAGGCCATTTCAAACTCCCCTGAAAGCCCTATTGCTTGGAAATTAAGGGGTACGGCATATTATCGCCTTAATGAATTTAATCAGGCCGTGTCAGACCTAGACGAAGCTATATCTTTAGATCCTACCTCCCCTGATGCCTATTTATACCGTGGAAATGCCTACGGGGAAATGGACATGTACACAAAAGCCATAGAGGATTTCGATAAAGCACGAAATCTTAGGGACGGCGGTTACTTTGATAACCTTAACCAAGCCTATAACTCAATCATAGACAAGGATTTCTTGGAGGCTTTGGGCAGAGCTACAGCGGCAATCAATGAAAGACCTCGGGACCCAATACCTCACACCTATAAGGGAATTTGCCTGTATGAACTAGGCAAATTCCCTGAGGCATTATCTGCCTATAGCAAAGCTATATCGATAGACCCTGATAACGCAGAATTACTGTTCAACCGCGGCCTTGTTCACCTTGCTACCCGAAAATTCGATATGGCTATTCTGGATTTTACAAAAGCACTGGCAATTGACCCAACGTTTAAAAACTCATATGAACATAGAGCTCAGGCTTATGACGAGTTGGGCCTGAACGATAAAGCAGCTTCTGACCGAAAAGCCTCGAATACTAATAAATGAATTTTAGGATCTGGCTCCCGCCACCCATATCATCCGATCACTTTCCTCTATATAAGGGCCCTCTTCAAAATTTCCATAAAGACTTAATATTTCAAAGCCGCAGGCGCGAAGCAGATGATACATTTCCCATCGAAAGGTGTACCGAAACTCCAGGTCATGAACAACACGACGGGTTACAAGGCCAGATTGATCCAGAAAATCTGCGGCAACTTTTAAATATCCAACTTGCGAATATTCCTCATAGTCGCCCTGTGTATATACTACAATTTTATCCCCATTTTCGGTAACTAAATCCATGTGATGGTACATGGTGGAAGGGTCTCCCAGCATAACCTCCAGATTTGGCACAGCCAGATCTATCACTAACCTCCCCCCAGGTGAGAGTTGCCTTCTAACAATGTTGAGAAATTGCTGCTGTTGGTCTGAATCTATCAGAGACATAAATGCAAAGCATGGAACCACGGCAAGACCATATTTTTGGCTACTATCAAGATCAAGGTCTGATAGGGATGATTGCACAAGAGTCACGCGGTCAGAATTCGCCAAAAGACCAATTTTGGATCTGGCAAAATTTAACTGGGATTCTGAAGGATCTACCGCATAGATCGATTTACCAAAGTCGGCCAACAACTCCGTTATACGTCCTGTCGAACACCCTAGCTCTAGAACACTTCCTCCAGCCTGGGAAGATTGATCCAGATAAAAAGATACATCAGACCTATTACCTGAGTAGTAAGCCTCACACAAATCCGCCCAAGGGGCACTTCCAGCATCATCGATAAAGTGAATCATCTTATGTCCTATTATGGGCTAAGACGGATAATCGCATCATCGCTTGTCACTGTAATCCATATATCACCATCAAGGGGAAGTATTTTTGCGGGGGAAGCACCTACTGGATAGATCCCAACAGTTTCTCCGTCCACCGAAAGTTTAGTAACTGTGCCATCCATACTGTTAGCTGTCCAAATATACTCCCCATCAAAAGCGATACCATAAGGCATTCTACCTGTATCAAATCTCCCAAGCTCCTCACCTTCCCCTGACAATTTAGAAACAGTATTCTCCCGCCAATTTGCTACCCATATATTTTCATTTTCCTGAGCAAAGTCTATGGGTACATCGCCAACCTTGGTCTGAGTTATCAACTCTCCGTCAAGTGAAAATTTAGAAACACTATCACTATGAGCATTCCCTGCCCATACGTACTCTCCGTCAAAGAATAGGACGATAGGACCAGCACCTTCCGTCATTACCGGTTCTACTGCATTCCCTTCTTTGTCCAGTCTATACAAGAGAGTCTCCCAGCAACCTGAAGACCACACGTTCTCACCGTCAAACACCAATGTCCGAGGAAGAGTAGAGACAGCATAGGTCCCTAAAAGTTCACCTTCACGAGATATTCGCGTGGCATTATGATCGAACTGATTTGCAGACCAAATATTTTCGCCGTCGAACACTAGAGCATTGGGTTCTTTCCCATAAGATTCATAAACGGCAAGTTCCTCACCTTGAAGATTCATCTTGCTAATTGTGTGTGAAAGAGAATTCCCTACCCACAAATTATCCCCGTCCCAAATAACAGGCTCAGGAGAATTTCCAACCGGGAAAGTAGAAGCCTCCACCCCCTCCATAGATAGTTTAGAAACCATACTTTCAGCAGGATTTGCAACCCAAATAGTACCTTGCCCATCTGTCGCGAGAGATCCCGGAGCATTACCTATATGAAAAGTTCCCATATGAGAACCATCGTCTGAATATTTCGTCATTGTTTCATCCGCACGATTTGCAACCCAGATACCAGTGCCATCATGAATAACGTCTCCGGGAAGAGCTCCAGTGGGAAATACACCCAACTTCTCTCCATTTAGATCGTATCTTGTGAGAGTGTCATCGAGAGAGTCCACTACCCATCCATGTCCATTACCATAAGCGAGACCTCGTGAACCAGAACCCACACTCCAGCTGCCAACAACTTCACCATCCGTAGAAATTTTTGTTAGTGTGTCATCCCCGCTATCAACCACCCAAACATGTTCACCGTCAAAAGCCAGCTTCTGGGGATTTGAGCCCGTCTGGATATTTTGTACGCTCTGACGATCTTTGCTGATCCGTGTAACAACATTTCTATCAGAATTAGCAATCCACATTGCCTCTCCTGCGTATAACATGTCCGTTGGCCTTCGGAGCTCAACAGGGGCACTTCCCATTCCTCCTTGAAGGTCAAAAGTTCTGACAGCAAAATAAGTGCTTACCCACAATTCATCTCCATCATGAGCCAAGCTCTTCGGATATGGATGCAAAGGCATAGAAGAGATGAGTTTCCCATCAGTGGTGTAATTTGCGATACCGTCTTCATCCTGTGATGAGACCCATAGAGAATCTTCCAAAAAGAAAATATCTGTTGGTTTGCCAGGCACATTAAATGTTGAAATAGTAGGAATAGGTATATCCATGGCTGGATTGGATGGAGTGGTAGACGGCGCCTCATACACATTGATGGGAATAGGGGCTCTCCCTGGCTCTTCGATCTCAACATTAGATGTATTTGTAGGTTCAGGCACTATATAGAAACCACTAGTAGCGGTAAACGTTTCAGGTTCCGGTGAGGTATCACCTTCGTTTGGCAACAATGGTATTTCTCCACGACGGACAAATGCGACTGTAACCAAGGAGGAAACCAGCATAAGCAAGGGAACTACCGTATAAAGTATCCAGGCAGGTACCACCACAGCCAACAGCACACCATCAGCGATATTGGAATTTCCTTGCCCCAATACTCCCACAACGTTGGTGATTCCAGTAATGATGATCAATAGATAAAGACGATCTCTTATATTTTTCAACTCTACCCCTCAAGAAATTCTGCCAGTCTACTGTACACGTATATACCTACATAATTGCATAAAATGCCGTGCAACCAGGTTAAAGCTAAGTTTTACATCGATCAGACACAAGACAATAGCTACTTTAACGCGACTGTCCGAACGTTATTGATTCCAGCTAAATTCTGAACGGCAGTCGGCCTCTGATCCCAGCCCACTACAGTTTTAGGATCGGAAAACGGCCACAATTGTTCTTCGACAATTCCAATGCAATTCGCCCAGACTCTATTTTCTCTGAAAAACTCGGACGCTAATCCTTTCCGAACCCCAATATCCAACTCACCTAACATAAGCTCAAATGTCTTAGTGGCGTAGGGGACTTCCTGCCCGGCACCGTATCTTCCGCTAGAAAAAGAACTTACATCAAATCCATGAGCCCAGTCATAAGGTAGATTGGAATGGTTTTCTTCACGACATGCATTTATTCCGGGCAATTTACTGGTTCGGGCAACCAGTCCCGGTCGATATACTTCATATGCAGTATCTATCAAATTGACATTGATACCCAGGTTTTTGTGCCATGCTCTCCCCAGCCATTCACCCAATTCAGAACTTATACCAGACGGCCCGGTCCACAGATCGAGAGAGAATCCACTTCCATACCCTGCATCGGCGAGTAATTCCTTACCCTTTTCATAATCCAGCCCCCAACCCCATTCGTCTATGTAATTATTATTGTTCACCGACAAATCAGGTTGATGGTTAACATATCCGTGACCATCGAGAACATCGTCAATAAGTACCTGTCTATCTATACTCCACGCAAGAGCATTGCGAACCTTCTTGGAGTTAACCATAGATTTGGAATTTTCGTCATAAATCCCATTTTCAAAAGGATCACCAACCCATGGCAAAGATTTATCTCTCCGACGATCCAGAACGGAATCATCCATAGGGTTATATTTTTCCCAATAGTTTCCAACCATTGATACATTATGAATAATGTTGTGTTGAGCCCTCTTGTTAGGTGTAAATCCCTTCTCTAACAGTGAGGAGTAGTCTTTGGACTGGACTTGGGCTATCTGACTCTCGCCTGATTCCAACATTGCCAGTCTTGCAGAAGCTTCCGGAACCTCCAAAAATATCACTTTCTCTACAAACGGACCTTGACCTAGAGATGCTCCCCAATAATCGACAAAAGCGTGCCCAACTATCTTTCCATTTCTACTCCATTCTTCGTTTTCGAACGCTCCCACCCCTACGTAAATATTTTGCATATCAGACGAACCATGTTCATGAAAAACTTCTGAGCTCACTATTCCGGCAGTTTTCCAAAAGAGACTAAAGTGATGTAAAGGCCCACGGGAATCTAAACTTCCATAATTCACCTTCAACGTATGATCATCAACTACTTCTATATTCCCGATAAGAGCTGCAAAAGCTCTAGATTGTCCGTGGATCGACGCAGGTGTACTTCTAGAATTAGCATCATCAAAAGAGAACTTAACGTCCCCTGCTTTCATTTCTCCGTACCCGCCATGAAATTGAACATCTTCTCTAAGTTTAAGCATTGTGAAGTCTAAACTCGGTCCCACCTCATATGAGAGTGCTAGCATAGGCTCTGTAGTCAATAAATCTTCTTTCACCACGGAATTAAATAGGACGTCGGTAATACCAGACGCATATATCGTTTCCGCACAACCCGACGTACAAAATCTAGGCAACCCGTTGGGAGTATCAACAGAATCCACAACCACGGTTAAAGTACCAGATATATTTCCATCCGCCGAGAATACTGATTGCGTGTCGCCAGCCGTGTTGACTGGAACTACAGTCGAAAAATTTCCTATATTCATCAATGTGTTTTCATCAGTTGATCTACCCGTAACGAAATCACACGCAAGCCCACCAGAAACAAAAAACAATGCGGTAATTGCGATAGCAATTTTTGAATTAACCCAAACGGTCCACATAAATTTCAGTCCCTGTATATAACTATTGCGCTATACAGCAATTTTAAAGCTATAAAGACGGCCATCCAAACATAAATGCATCAGATAATCTTACGAATTGACTTACTAAAGAGCCAAGCGGGGCAAGTAAAACTCGAGTACAGGCGCCTCAAAAAAATTACGTGCTAGAATGCGCTCTCAACATATAGACTCAAAACGTTATGATATAAGCCGAAAAACTGATTTTAATGTGAATATTCAGGAGATAGTAATGGCAGCATACGAAGGGATTTTCCCAGCAATCGCAACCCCACTTAATAGTGACGGATCATTCAACGAACAAGCTTTTCGTGAGGTGATGGAATTCAATATTCAGGCCGGAGTCGGAGGATTTTGGGTTGCAGGAGGAAATGGTGAGAGCGTATTACTTGATGATGAAGAGAATATGCGTATTGTCTCCGCAGCAGCTGAAGTGAACGCAGGACGAATCAATAACATCATGCATGTCGGAGCTCCTACCACAGAGAGGTCAGTTAGGATGGCAGAACACGCCGCCTCCGTGGGTGCGGAAGCAATTTGCTGCGTTCCACCTTTCTTCTACAGCCAGACTGACGAAGCCATCGTAGAACATTACAAGGCAGTAGCCGCCGCCGCTGACCTGCCATTTTACGTGTACAACCTCCCCCAGTCGACGGGAGTAGAGGTCACGCCAGACTTGATGAAGAAAATTCAAGATAACGTTCCCCAACTCGCCGGACTAAAACATTCCTCAGTAAACTTCGCTAACGTAAGAGAATGGGAAAGAATGGGACTGAAATGCTTCATAGGAAGTAGTATGCTCATGCTGCCAGCCCTGACTATTGGCGCTGTTGGATGCATTGACGGTCCACCATGCGCAGCGCCTGAGCTATGGGTCGACATTTGGAACAAATGGCAATCCGGCGACATAGAAGGGGCGAGGGAGGCACAAGCGCATGCCTCAAAATTTACCGACATAATGAGGGAAGTTGGAGTTCACAGCGGAACCAAAGCAGTTCTAACCGAAAGACTTGGCATTGACTGTGGAAGTGGAAGACTTCCAAACCCTCCATTAGAAGGCTCCCGAAGAGAAGAAATGCTCAAAAAAGTTTCCTCTCTAGGTATTAATCCTGTAGCTGTTCCTTCGGGTGGGGATTAGCCGTCTCAGGGGCAAACTAAATGCCTATTAATTCACCGAATATTGATGCGATTGAGGGGGTTACAACCCTCACATTCGATATATTTGGCACTGTCCTCGACTTGGCTGGAAGTTTAACCCCCCCGTTACAAAAACTTCTGGCCGAATGCGGCGTCGGAGAAACAGTACATGCAGAAGATGTATGGGCGCAGTGGAGACATCGTCAACGTATCGAACAGTATCAAGACAACTTACTGATGTTGGGACACAGTGGGTATCTGGCTGTAAAAAGACGGGCCTTACTCTACACCCTGCGGACACTAAAGATAAACTTCAGCCAAGATCAAATTGATAAGTTTATGGAAAGCTATCAAGTTCTAACACCGTTTAAAGACGCACTTGACGGACTAAATCGCCTAGGAACAAAGTACAACCTCGTCATGTTATCTAACGGAGAACAACCTTATCTCGAGCACCTGGCACAAAATCGTATCAACATAAATTTTCATGAAATTCTTTCGGCAGAAACTGCCGGTAACTTCAAACCTCATCCAATCGTGTATCGTTTTGCAGCCAGAAAGCTGGGCTTGGAACCACAGCAAATAATGATGGTCGCTGCACACTCTTTTGACATACTGGGCGCAAGACATAGTGGATATAGAGGCGCTTACGTAAACAGGTATGACTTACCATACGACGAGTCGGAATATAAACCTGATTTCATAACAAGAGATTTCAATGAACTCTGCGATGTCCTGCACGTCTAGATTGCTCTGAATAAGAGCAAGGAGGAATTACCACTATGGTGGGAATAAGCTACGACAAGGTAAGAATAGGAATCGCACTCGGAGGATGGCCCTTCCCCGAACCAGATCCACAGCTACTATGGGACTACACGGAACGAATGGAATCCCTTGACGTAGATTCAATTTGGTTTACTGACCGTATCGTCTCACCAGCTTTTACTTTAGAAACCGTGGTTGCGATGTCTTTCATAGCGTCCAGAACGACCAAACTAAAATTCGGCACAAGTGTTATAGCACTTCCACTACGAAATCCGACGATACTCGCTAAGGAGTTGGCAACCATTGATTTTCTATCCAACGGCAGGTGCTTGCCAGCAGTAGGACTTGGAACAGAGGACGAAATAGAGTACGAAGCCTGTGGAACTGAAAAAAGAGTTCGCGTAAGTAGAACAGAGGAAGCAGTCCATATAATGCGTCGGCTTTGGTCTGAAGATAGTGTAACCCACAGGGGAAAGCACTTCTCTCTCACGAACGTGACTGTCCAACCCAAACCGGTCCAGAAAAGCCTTCCTCCTATTTGGTTCGGCGGAAGAAGTGAACCCGCACTGAGGAGAACTGCAAAAATCGGGGATGGCTGGTTGGTATCACAGGCAACGCCGGAGGAGGCGGGTGTGGGAGTTAAAAAGATAAAGTCAATGGCTTCTGAATTTGGAAATGATATCGAAGACGATCATTACGGAGCCATATTTAGTTACTGCTTCGCTGACAGTCAAGGAGAAGCAGAGGCCCTTGCAACTCCCTATCTGTTAAGGCGTAGGGATGACATTAACCCAAATGAGATGAACGCATTCGGGAGACCAGAAGACTTGATCTCAATGCTTGATCGCTACATATCTTCAGGAGTTACAAAATTTGCTCTCAGACCTGCCTGCCCGCCAGAAATGACACAACAGCAGATGGAAATTCTTGGGAAAGATGTGATTCCCAGATACCACAATTGAATCAGAGAGGATCTTCACTGTGAAAAATATTAAAGACATTAAAGTGGGTAACACTGTAATTTACTCTGTTTCAGATGGTGACCTAACTTTTGAAAAAAACGTGTTTTTTAATGCACAATCCGAGGAGGACTGGAAACCTTATTCCGACTACCATGACTCCAAAATAGGCATGAATGTCGGTTCTTTCATAATTCACACTGATTCTAGAACCGTACTAGTCGATACGGGGTTAGGGAAACTTGACCACCATCTAGAGCAAACAGCCAGAGAGACCCTTATTGGTGAAATAGATGCTGCCGGCTTCCAACCTCAGAACATAGATACCGTTTTCCTAACCCACATGCATATGGATCATGTTGGAACAAATATGACCGAGACCGATCACGGATGGGTTCCCACATTCCCCAACGCTCGTTACGTTGTCTCAAAAGCTGACTGGACGTTATTTGGAAGTAGAGTAAACACGCGACCGTTTGCATATCTAAAAGAACAAATACAACCCCTCATTGATGCTGATGTGCTTGATCTGATAGAAGGGGAGATAAATATTACCGATGAAATCACAACCCTTCCGACCCCGGGACACACACCGGGTCATACAAGCTTGCTAATTTCCTCGGCTGGGGAAAAAGCTGTCATTGTGGGTGATGCCGCCCATGTTCCCCCTCAAATAGAGGAGACCCACTGGAGCCCTGCACCCGACAGGGATAAAGACAAGTCTTCAGAATCAAGATCTATGATGATGGATTTAATCGAAAAAGAACATGCTCTGGTAGCATCGGGCCACTTTCCATCACCCGGTTTCGGAAACATTGTAAGGGTAAATAGTCGCCGCAAGTTTATCCCGGTCTCCTGACTGCAGACGTCTAAATTTCAAGACAGTCAGATTACATAAATTAGCCATAAACAGAAGATGGATAATTAGCAGATCTCTGTTTTTGTAATTGCTTCCGATCGTGCTCAAGAACAGCAATAACCAGTTCTCTAATGTTTCTTACCTTAAGAGGGAGTTTTCCGAGATCTCTATTATGACCACACATCACGCAGACAATACGAACCCCAAACATGTCTTCATCGTTTGTGAGGGTACCCGTACCACATCTGGGACAGGAACCTGTCATTATCATTGTGTCAATCATGTGTGCCTATAATCTTCCATTCTGTCTACGTACACGGCGAATTCTAATTCAAGTACTATCCTGTATGTTGATCTATCCCTTCATCAATAATAACCGCCTTTGATATTTCCGCTAGCCATACAAGGATCAATTACTTAAGAAAAATATTCCAATTGAGGATATATCAAGGTTTATTCACCCTGCATTCATCATTCACTAATTTATAAATACAAAATAGCATAACGATACACAGACAAATTAAGATTGAGAACTGTTAGTCATATTTGCAATTAATAGCAATATGAAATAAGTTCCTAGTCGATTTAGCTGTGTCATATAAATAATTTGCTGGATAATCATAAAAGGAGAGAATATGAGTTATCTTATTAGTGCGGTGCGAAACCCATTACCTGGAAAGACTCAACAACTACTCTCAACAGTAGTAAGCGACTTTGAAAATAATATCGGAAGAGGGATAGTAACCCTTGGACCCACCGGAATAATAATAGGTAACACTCCTGTTGAGAGTGCCGACGCACTCGAGAAAATGCATGATGCCTTTTTACAAGGAGACCATCCCGCAGCTGCATCCCTCGCAAAGCAAGAAGCTGATTGTTCTGAACCTATAAGATTTCTAATACGGGAGATCGTGGCACAAGTTGATCCCTCAAAAAGACCCAGTGATCCCAAATACATGCAGAGATTTATAATGCAGTCTAAGCCTGGTGAGGCTGTAGACCTTCTGGATGCCCTCCTGAAAAACCACGAAGTTTCTGGTGGGTCTTTTAATATTACTGCCATTGCAGGAAATCCCGGCAGGTTAATCATGACCAGACCCCTAGCTCACTTTAACGAAGTAAGGAAAGCGACAGAAATGAAAGCTTTACGGGAAGATTTCAAAAGCCGCGGCGGAGTGGATATGTTTCAGCATGCAGCCTCAGTAGAGGGTCGCGTTGCAAGAATAGTCTATATAAACTTAGATTAATCTAATCAATTCAAATCCAAAGAACCGCCATATAAAAAATCGCATCTATAGACACTCTGCACAGAGAATTTAAACCACAAACAAAAAGGAGGGGCCCATGCCTTATAACATGAACTTTCTAAGATACCCGAAAGAAGATCATTTCGACGACGTTTTGAATGGAGCCAAAGAATCATTCGCTGCAACAGGGAGACCTGGCAATATAACGATTCCAGTTTCCGGAGTTAACGTAACTCAGCAAGGCCCAGCGATCGTGACGCTATTAGGTGGATTTGAAAGTCTGGACGAAATCGATCAGCTTCAAGAGGCTGTTATATCTAACCCTGAAGCATGGAGTCGCATCAATCGAATTGCATCCATGTGTCATCATGCCAACTGGGTTGTCTCAGAAATCCTAAGTGGTGCCCCTGCAATACCGGCCAACTATGAACCGAAAGTAGTTAGTCGAATATTTCTATCAGCAAAACCAGGTCTCACACAGGATCTCATTAGCGGATTGATGGAAGCACGGGAAAACACGGAAGCTGATGTCAAACCTATAATAAGCCGTCCTATCACAGGTCCCATAGGGATGGTAAGAATTTCCCAAATAGCTACTGGCTTACAAGAGCTTGAAGAACTCAGTCAAGCCACTCGTGAAGCAGCGGTAAAAGAAGGTGTCCCTGATCTAGTTTCACAGAGCCCCATAAGGTCGGTTGGGCGGATAGTTCATAGCAATATGCCATAACAGAATCCCCCAACTTATTTCTTAAATTAGAAGAACACCAGCATTTCAGCAAGGAAAAATGATGCCTGAATTCATACAGAACGTAAGCAGGATACCGAAGCCCGGAAAGAATTTTGACGTGACAGAGGGTTCCATTGACCTTGTCAAAGACCTTAACCAAAACGGCAATGTCTCTTTCACAATCTCGACTCCTCCAACTTTTAAAAATAGAGTCATCAGTGCACGAACCTTCGATTCGTTAGGGGAAATAGAGGCGTTCCACGATGGATTCATCGCTAATGAGCAATCTCGGGATAAGTTCCAGAAACTATCGGCAGACTGCGAAGATGTGAACATATCCATAATCCGCAATGTGAGACAACCAGAATCTTTTTCGTCCGACATTAAATACCTCATAAGAACAATCTTCGTTACTAAGAGAGGAGAGGCCCCAAATTTACTTGAGACCGCACTTGAATTGGCAGACTCATCCAAAACAATGGATCCACTGATTTCCATACCAATGTTTGGCAATCCCGATATAGTCCGGGTAGTTAATGGAGTCTCATCTCTTGAAGACGTCAATGACATAGTTGCGGAGATAAACAGTGAAACCTTTGCCCCATTCAGAAAGAAGTTTTCCTCACTGACCGTCCGAATGTTTCGAACATTGAGTCGTGTGGCCTATAGAACAGAATCCTAAACAGAGAACAAACCAAAATTTAAGTTATAAATCAACACTCAGGAGAAAAACATGCTAGGAAAAAAAGTAGCCGAAATGACAGCAGTCACAGCTAACAAAATGCTCCCTTCAAACAATGGACAACCCCGATTCGAGACCTCTTGTGAGGGAACAGGGACCATGCTGGGAGTAGAAGGACAATTTATGGCCACTTACTGGGCTCAAATAAACCCAGATGGCAGCGTCTATGGAGAGTGTCCAGATTCCGGAGTTGTATTAACCGCTGAAGGTCCAGTAACTTTTAGAGCTAATGGAGCCGGTGCATTCACTGAAGATGGAGGAGCGAAATTCAGAGGATCCGCTTTCTTCACAACAGCTGTACCTTCACTCGCCGAACTCAATGGAATGTGCCTGGTACATGAGTGGGATGTCGATGGCGACGGAAATGCAACCTGGCAACTCTGGGAGTGGAGTTAATAATAAAGAAATAAGGATGGCCAGAGGACATCTGTATATGAAGCACCATCAAAGCATCTAGATATACACCTTGATTTGTATTTCTGCCATAAACAGGATACACGCCTAGAATTACAGAGGTCGTGATAACCCTGCCAGATTAGACTACAATCGGCCATCCTAACCTCCAAAACGAAATAAAAGGAGTGGAAACAATGACAACAGCAACTAAATGGAATCTCAGTGGAACATATTTTGAGTCGTGTGATTGTGAAATTGCCTGTCCCTGTATTTTTTTAAGGCCCCCGAACACTGAAAACGGAGACTGTAACGTTTTGATCACCTGGAATATAGAAAACGGCTCTTTCGGAGATACCGACGTATCAGGTCTGAAAGTAGCCATGGCTACCCATGCCCCTGGGTTAATGATCGATGGTAATTGGAAAGTAGCGTTATACCTAGATGAAAATGCCAGTGAGTCACAGCAGGCCGCTCTGGGACAAATATTCGGAGGTCAAGCAGGTGGGGTGTTCGAGATTTTTGCTGGTTTTATCGGTGAAATCCTAGGGGTAGGCACCGCCTCAATCGAATATACTGCTGACGGGAAAAATCGAAGTGTGAAAGTTGGCAACATCGCGGAAGCGGCGATTGAAGGAATCGAAGGTCTTGATGGTGCTGATGTGACAATATCAGGAAACCCATTAGGAGTATCTCTTGGTGTTCCTGCCGTAGTGGCCACCTCCACTGTAAACAGATTTGACGACCACGGCATGAACTGGGATTTTTCAGGTAAAAATGGATACTACTCTGACTTCAGCTATGAAGTTTAGAAAAAACGCAACACTGTATGCTGAGTCAAAATTCAAATGATAGTTCCCAGGTTAGCTACAACAGAGACAGAATAATTGTAGTTATTGGCCTAGTGGTTATAACCGTCGTGGCATGGTTGTATTTGATCAACCTGCCAGACGACATGGAAAACACGATGGGAATGTCAGCCGCGATGCCAGGCGTCATGCCATGGCATCGGGCAGACTGGATATCGATGTTCGTTATGTGGGGAATCATGATGATCGGGATGATGCTTCCAACAGCCTCACCCATGATCTTGATGTTTTCAACTGTTAACCGACAAAAAACAGAGCGTGGCAAGTCATACGCCGAAACAGGAATTTTTGTTTCAGGCTATGCCCTAATCTGGATTCAATTTTCTGTGGGGGCAACAGTTTTAAACTGGTTACTTCATACGAATTCCTTGCTATCGGGAATGATGGGAGAATCAACGAGTAGTATTCTCGGGGGAGTCTTGTTAATATCAGCAGGGATTTTCCAATGGACACCAATTAAGAAGGCTTGTTTAAATAAATGTAGAACGCCTATGGGTTTCCTGATGACCAACTGGAAAGATGGAAGGGCGGGTGCCTTACGAATGGGGCTAGAGCATGGTATGTTCTGCCTCGGCTGCTGCTGGTTAATCATGGCTCTTTTATTCGTGCTCGGCGTTATGAATCTCATTTGGATAGCCGCACTTACCGTATTCGTACTTATTGAAAAAATAGCTCCAAAAGGAGATTGGATCTCCCGGATCGCCGGCATTGGATTTGTGATTTGGGGGGGCTTTTTATTTATCTAGCTATAACAACACACCAGGAGATAATCTAGTGGCAAAGTATCTAGGCACAATTGACGTTACAACTGAAGGATTCAAAGGGATTGTAAGTAACCCCCAGAATAGACACGAAGTGAATTCACCTCTTTTCAACTCACTTGGTTTTGACATTGAACAATACTGGTTCGGTGTGGGAGAGAGCACAATCTACATCGTATTTAGTACTCCAGATAATGACGTGGACGTACAAGCCCTCGTTATGGCTGTATGTGCCTCTGGAATAGTCAATACGATGAAAGCCGTACGCATTATCGACGCTGCTGATGGGAAATTAGCTGCTGAAAAAGCAGCCTCCATCCTTTACTCCCCACCTGGAAACTAATCAATAAATTAAGGTCTTTCCAAACCTTACAGGAGAATTTGTTATATGACCCTAACATTGTCCAGTACAAGCTTTAACGAAGGGGAAATAATCCCGAATAAACATCATATGAGTGAAGCCTATGGCTTTGGGTGTTCAGGAGGTAATACATCTCCTGAACTTCATTGGAAAGGGGTTCCAGAAGGAACGAAATCCATTGTTATTCAATGTTTTGACCCGGATGCTCCCACTGGTAGTGGTTTCTGGCACTGGATCGTCACCAACATTGCCCCTGATACCTCGTCTATACCTGAAGGAGGCAAAGTTCAGGGCTCGCTAGAGACTCGAACCGATATCGGTGCCCCTGGCTGGGTAGGACCATGTCCTCCTGAAGGCCACGGACCACACAGATACGTTTTTACGATCTCCTGCCTGGGTGTGGACTCTATACCTGTCGACTCAGATACTTCAGGAGCTGTAGTTGGATTTATGACTAACATGAACGCTATCGAACAAGCTACTTTGACAGGAACTGTTACCAGATAGACGCTAGTTTTTAAAAAGGACGGGGAAAATGGCTACTGCTGAACTTATAGAAATGGGAATGATTGATGTCAAGCTCGGAGATTTTATTGAAGTTGGGGAAGGCTCTAAAGGAACCAGACTAGTTGTTGACGTCCTGGAGGCGTCCCTCACCGGCGACAGAGTGAACGCTACTCTGGCAACAAATGATGGCGCAGACTGGGGTACTGTAAGTGAAGATGGGACCGTTATGTCTCTAGATGTGAGATTCACACTTAAAACAGACGACGGGGAATTTATATACGTTGAATACGGAGGGCGTGCTAGTTTAACTGAAGGCCTCGCGGCAACGGCTCCTACCTTTCAAACAGGAAGCGAAAAATACAAGTGGCTAAATAGAGTCCAAGCGGTAATGGCCGGACAGGTGAATCTTGATACGAAACAGCTTATTTACCGATTATATGAGGTTAAAGTAACGCCTGAGGAGGGGCTTGTTTAAAGTCCCGTATGCCCTACGTCACAAACGAGGGAGCTGAAATCCACTACCATTTGGAGCAGGAGATATCCGGCCCCTCACTGGCAACCCATCGTTCTGTCATGATCCTTTCACACGGTTTTATGATGGATACTACATGCTGGTACAAACACGGTTATGTACAAGAGCTCAAGAAAAACTTTGACCTGCTGATTGTAGATGCCCGGGGTCACGGATTAAGCAGTAAACCACACACCCCTGCTGAATATGAGGATAAAACAATGGCCAGAGATGTCCTGGCCGTAATGGATGATGCAGATGTGAAAACTGCTTCCTTCTTCGGATTTTCAATGGGCGGAAGAACAGGTCTCGAACTCGCATATATTGAACCACGCCGTTTTAATTTTTTTGTGATCGCCTCCGCCACGCCAGGTCCAAGAACAGAGGTGGGAATCAAATCAGATATCCGCCGTATAAAATCATTTTCACAGGGAAAAGTGGCAGTCGCTTCCTTCATGGACCGAATAGGCGCTGAGATGGATCCTTATAGAAAGGAGGCCATTGAAGGGGACCTTAAAGCCTATCTCGCCAAGACGAAAAAAAACATTGAACGGCTGGACATAACTCCTTTGTTGAAAAATTTAGATGTCCCATGCTTAATGTATGCTGGTGGAGCAGACCCACTCTCTCATGAGTCCGCTAAAGATGCTGCAAGATTTATCCCCTCTGCTGAATTTCACACAATTCCCGACCTTAAACACATGCACACATTTGGGAGAACAGACCTAATTTTCCCGATAGTAAGAAACTTCCTAGAACGAAACACATAACCATTACATCAGTCAGAAACAATAAATTAAGGGGTATTTAAGATGACTGGAAAGCTTCAAGGAAAAGTAGCCATAATCACCGGCGGCAACAGTAGTATCGGAGAATCAACCGCTCATCTATTCGCAGAAGAAGGTGCAAAAGTTGCGATCATGGCCCGACGAGAGAAAGAAGGGCGGGCTGTCCAGCAAGCCATAGAGGCAAAAGGAGGCACAGCAGAGTTCATTCAGTGCGACGTGACGATAACATCAGACATCGAACAGGCTGTAAAAAGAACCGTGGATCTTTTTGGTAGCATCGACGTGCTCTTTAACAACGCTGGCGGGGCCGGACCTGAGAGATTTCCTGAAGAGTCAAGGGAACACTGGGACTACGTCCTCGCTCAAAACCTGAACGGGGTATTTGACATGTGCACCTCAGTATGGCCCCACATGGTGAATGGCGGAGGAGGCTCCATTGTCAACATGTCATCGGGAGCTGCAGTAATGGCTCATACTCCATTTTTAAAGAGCATTCTAGGAAGATCTCCCGTCCCAGCCTCATATTCGGTCTCTAAAGCTGGAGTGGACGCCTTCACACGCTGGGCTGCAGGGGAAGGCGGAGAAGTTAATATACGTGTCAACGGCGTTCGGCCCGGCCAAATCCTCACACCCTTAACTGACGTAGATGGAAAGGGTGAACACGCACTCAAACCACTCTTCGACATGATTCAGATCACTCCGGGAACAGGTTATCCAGAAGATGTGGCAAAAGCGGTACTATTCCTTGCCTGTGACGACTCAAAGTTCGTCACAGGTGATTTTATACACATCGACGGAGGCCTCCCAATAAAGCTCTAAGTAGGGAGGCTCTGTCGAAATTCAAGGGCCTAATTTACAAGTACCGTTAATCCCGGGAAAGAATACCCCGCCCAAGGATAATGAAATAGATCACATGGATTATGTATGTAATTCCAATAATCTGGGTCATTAACTTGGCCTGCTCGATGTTGGAGATAGCAATTATGCTCGCCACAACCGCCACAACCGCTGCAATTGCAGCTATATAGGCAAGAGTGCTGTTATATTCGTCACGGCTAGCAATAGCCAAAAATATCAGGGTAAAGCCAATCCCAAAAAATATGCCTGTGATGGCATTTATCCCACTTGCAACAGTGCCTACCGACACAGCAGTCATAAATCCTTGACCGGCTGCATCTGTGATATTAGCACCGGCTATAGTTAGCCCACATATAGCCACAATGCCTACAAACCCAACCATAATAAAAGGCATCGCAGAACCAGCTAAAGCAGCTCCCTCACCACCACTGCGAATTTCGTTAGCAATAAAGAATATTCCGTGGACGAACAAGGCAACTCCGAAAGCAATTAGTACCGCTGTGGCGATAGTTAACTCACTTGCATCTGCCCACAAATGCGCTGTTTCTGCAACGCTTGTAGGATCAACGTCAGTACCAAGTACCCCAAATTGCTGAATAAAATAGCAAATTACGGTGAGTAGTGGTCCTACTATAAGTAATGTACCGATAAGTTTTGTCGCTTGGATATTTCCCATTACCGATTCTCCTTCAGATAACTAAATTCTGATGTTTCCTCAATATCACACGCCATACAATACTAGTTATCGCCACATTAGATACTTGTGAGGATGGAAATCAATATAAATCTGGGTCTTTTTTACGTTTAACTGCAAAAAATCTCTGCTCATCAACGAAACAATCTGGTTTTTCCCTTAAAGCTTTTTGCATAAAGAAGAAGAAAATCATCACTCCACTGGAATAGATAATAATCTCCGGTTAAGAATTTCCGACCTTCTCCTATAT
>ERZ724560.53-NODE-53-length-20727-cov-2.204466_pt1 | contig 20727 bp, 19 predicted proteins | sample MGYA00375854_ERZ724560 | MGnify/ENA primary metagenome ERZ724560 (study PRJEB28725, sample SAMN03264854) | marine sediment metagenome | biome: marine pelagic biome; feature: marine oligotrophic desert; material: ocean water | place: Pacific Ocean:North Pacific... | reverse complement strand
GGCTGGGACATTTGATGAGGTGGACCCATGGATGATCCAGTTGCTAGATCTGGATTTGGGTCAGAGGTTAGGCGATGTCTAATTCCTCTGAATCTGTTCGGGCTGGCCATCTTTAAAGCATCTAATACGGGTTTCACTTGTGTTCCAAGATTGAGGTTTGCTGATCCGACTATGCCAGCGGCAATTTGGGGTTCGCCATAGATGCCGCTGGCACTAGCCGCTGCTGCCCCCTGGACGAATTCTACTTCCCCCACTGGACGTAATTCGGTTGGTCCAAATGATCTGAGCATAGATTCTGCTTCAATAAACACGGTGGAACGTATGTCATGACCGGAGCCTATGTCGTCCGACAATTCATCTAATAGATAACGCTGATACGGGATTCTTTCCAATCTTTTATCCCACAGGTGATGATGAGGGTCACAAATTTCTATATCAGGTTCTACAATATTTTCTGTTGTAAGGCTTAACCAGTCGTTGCCCCCGTATGGCATAGTTCCCTCCCCTTTAATCGGCTAATAAACTAAATATCCCCAAAAGTGAGGATTCTCTCTTTACGGATCATGAGCCCATTGTACTAGCCACCCTTCATTCTGTGTGTTACGGGTTTCTACTCTTCCTGACTGGATAATCTCGAGTTAAAAAGACTTATCAAATGATTCGCGGGAAGCTATACTTAAAATAACGTAGTTACTCTTTAATTAATAGCCATTTATTTAAGATGGAAATTTTATATTCGTTAAGATGATTGTATATATGCCATTATGGTATATATATGTATTTGCTTGATGTTTATTGCCATATGCAGCAAAATTTAATGCATAATCAGTGAATATATAGTCATATAGGGTTTTTTGTTATCTGATGGAAGGAGGGCAAATGGTTTCAAGTGACTTAATGACAACCAAAGAACTTTCAGAATATTTACAGTTGGACCGGATGACAATCTATAAGTTACTTAAATCTGGTGATATACCCGCCAACAGAGTGGGGCATCAATGGAGATTCTTTCGATCCGATATAGATGATTGGATACGATCAAAACAGGTTCGTCCTGGCTCCCCTGAAAGATTATCAGGGTAGGTTAGCTAATCATAAAATCCCCTTATTGCTCTATTTTGATGTTGGGGGTGGCCGCGTGTGCGATGCTCGAAGCAATTTGCAATGTCCCCATTGTAAGAAAAACAATCTTCATTCCTGAAAGGAATAAAGATATTAATGAACTTTGGGGGTCGGCGTTAAGTACTTGATCAACATCTGAGGAATAACCGCCCCATATCATTGTCTGCGCCACAATAGCTGTTGCTATCACAATACCGGTTATATTTCCAGAATTTCGAGAAAGATTTACTAATGCAGAAACCACACCGTGTCTTTGATTAGCGGAACTCATAAATATTCCAGCACTATTTGGTGACATAAATATTGCAGAACCACAACTGAAAACTACTATAGATGTCAAAGTGTATGTAAGTGAGGAAGTTGGAACCATAAATGCCATCATCCAAAGCCCTCCTCCACATAGAATCAACCCCGAAGTCGTAAAAAGCTTGATTCCATATCTATCTGACAGATGTCCGGTTAGCGGTCCCAATATGATTCTGCTAACCGCGTTAGGAATGAGAACATAGGCTACTTGGGCTGGAGTCAACTTAAAGACTGCCTGGAAAAAGAAGGGAATTATAAATCTGAATGAGGTTACGCCCAGAAAAGAAATGTAATTGGAGACGATGCCTACGGTAAAAGTTTGTTGTCGAAATAGGGTCAGATCAAGCATCGGATCTTTAATTTTTGATTCCCACCAAATAAATCCTAAAACAGAGAGTATAAACACTACGGTCCCGGCCAGAATCGGTACCGACGTCCACCCAGCAGTGGATCCATTCGAAAGGGTTAATAGAAAAACCATTATTATCGAGGTTGACAGTCCTGCCCCGATCCAGTCGAATGAGCTATCTCGAGTTTCTTTTACACTAAATCGAGATGGGTCTAGAAAAATGATTGCTCCCCCAAAAGCTATTATGCATAGGGGTAGGTTTATCCAAAAGACCCATTCCCATCCTGCGTAAGTAACTAAGAGTCCTCCTAGTACGGGCCCGATTATTCCACCGGTTCCAATGACGCTTCCGTGGGCACCCAGGCCTTTGCCTCGTTCATTGTTTTCGAAAACAGAAGTTACCATGGCCATCCCTGTGGCCTGTGTCATTGCTGCACCGATTCCCTGTAAAACTCGGAAAAATATCATGCAAATAATTGGGCTTAGCGGACCTATAAAATTGCTTAACCAGGGTGAAATCCCAGAAAAAAAAGACATAGTCCCGAAAAGGCAGAGGCCAATCAAGTGGATCGGCCTTCTTCCGACTTGATCGGATAGCCTACCCATGGGTAGTAACATTGCGCTAATCGCAAGAGATTCCGCCAGAATTACCCACTGTACAGTAGTGAGGGAAACGGAGAAATTCTGTGCAATTGTTGGTAAGGCAATACTCACGCTGCCATGATGTGTGACATTAGTTATTGAACCTAGCGCAACGGTGGCAAATACAATCCATTTGTAGTTCGGTGATTGATAACAAGAAAAACGCATAAGAGCATCGTACTACTATGATGACCCTGTTGTTTTTAATAAGATTCAATCGATTGTTGGGACTTCAGATATACTGACCAACCAATGAAGAGTGGGTATTCATTCTTTAATTTAATCAATTAGTGAGGCATAAATAGATGAAAACTAGACAAATTACAGGTACGCCCTCTGAAATACTGGTTGAGCAGCTCGTCGCTTCAGGCGTTAAATATGTCTTTTATAATTCGGGATCTCGAGAAGCCTTATTTTTTGATGCCCTACATGGGAATCCAAATATTCATGGAATATTGGCTTTACATGAGGGGAGTGTTACGTCGATGGCGGGTGGATATTCCCAAGTTCATAATGATCCCGCCGTGATGGTTGTTCATCTTGGTGCTGGCTTAGCTCAATGTATGGGTCAGCTAATTAATGTTTGGTTTGGAGGGTTACCAGTAGTAGTTATTACTTTTGCTGGAGATACCGGGAGTTGGGTAGATAGAATCAATTTGGATTTGGATCATTCTTTTGGGCCATCTTCTATCTCCGCCCCGATGGTTAAAGCTAATTGGACCGTTATAGATCCTGAAGGATTGCCCTCAGCTGTTGAGAGAGCGCTACAAGTGGCCAGAACTCCCCCATATGGTCCAGTCCATCTTGCTGTGTATGACACCATGCTGGGGAAACAGCAAATCACTGCTGACATCATAGAGGGTTCTAAGACAGGGTTACGGTCGGGTAATGCGTCTGACGAAGACATCGCCAAGGTGCTGAGTGCTTTGGATAAGTCTAATAATCCGATGATATACGCGGGAGACGGTATATGGAAAAGTGGTGGTGAAGAACTCGCGGCTCAGTTCGCGACCCATTTTGGTGCCACAGTAGCAAACAGCCATACCGATTACCGTGGCATTTCTATTAAGCATCCGCAACACATTGGTCAATTTGATCAAGCATCAGCAGCATACGAGCCTGATCTTATATTATCGATTGGAGCTAGGCATCAGGGTTCCGGTTATTCTACTGACCATATTCCATTCAAGCGATTAACCAATGCTGGTGGTACCCATATAGCTCTAGGTTCTGACTTAGAGTACGTAACAAATTATCCAGGTTTGGATATGGCTATTATTGGGGATGAAAAAGATGCCTTGGAAAGGATGTTGTCTGTTGCTTCGGATGAGTTTCCTTCAAATAGGTATGATGAAAGGCGCGAAAAAGCATTAGAGGCAGGAAGATCGTGGCGTAGTTCTCGCAGAAAAGCTATGAGGCCAGATGTGGAAAATGGAGTGGTTAGACCAGGGGTGGTCGCGGACGTTGTTGATGCTGAGCTAGAGGCTATTGGTGGAGGGTTTGTTACGAACGAACAATTTGCTGTTTCTCATGAGTCAATACCCTCCGGACTCGGAGAAAAAAATAATGTGTATTTAAGGCCTCCAGGTGGATCGGAGGGTTGGGGAGTTGGAGCTGCTATTGGAGCTAAACTTGCTGCACTTGATAGCCCTGTAGTCGGATTTGTGGGAGATGGATCGCTCTATTATGCGGATTCTGGCATCTGGACAGCCGTTCATCACAACATTCCAGTGCTGTACATTATTACCAACAATAGGGCATATGGAATTGTGGCGGGATTTTTTGGGGAGGCAGAGGGCCGAATGAGCGATACCGGAAAATATGGAGGCGTAGTCCTAGAAGGAATGGACCCGGTCAAAATCGCTGAAGCGTTTGGTATGGAAGCTGAATCAGTTAATGATGAATCTAAAGTGGAGGATGCTGTACGTAGAGGGTTATCCATAGTCAATGAAGAAAACCGACCTTACCTAATAGAGTTTAAGTTACCAATCGGCCTTCCTGAAGGAGGAGTTGCCGATCAACAGTACCAAATGCGTTGAAATACCTAGAATGCTTGCCGACTTCATGACAAATGGTTTATTTATCAAATCCTATTGTGCAAGGAGCATAGAGCATCTGTATTGTACCTAGGGAATTATCTAGTGGCTGAATTAACTCGAGAAGAGGCTATATATGTGGCCTCTTCTACTAAATTGTTTGTAGGTATGGATTTGTCTGGACTGGATCTTTCGAGAAGCAATTTTTCCAGATGTGATTTTCGTGATGCACGCCTTGAAGGTTGCAACATCTCGAGATCAAATTTGAGTGGATGTATTTTTGATCGGGCAAATCTTGAAAATACTGATGTCTCAAGATCTAATCTTTCAGTTGCTGACATGATAGGGGCGAATTTGCGAAATGCGGATTTGAGAGGATCTAATCTAAGTGGAGCTGTTTCTACTTCACAGCAGACAACCTCTAGGGTTTTTGGTGCCAATTTGCATAAGGCGGATTTAAGAGGCGCTGATCTAAGAGAATCTATACTGGTTAGGGTTAAGTTTGATTACGCTGATCTTCGAGGAGCTAACTTCGCGGGAGCAAATATGACGAGAGTTTCCCTGATTGGTAGTAAATATGAATTAAGCGCTTTTGATGAAGCTATAAACGTATAAATTTATCTTCTATACAAGCTTGGTAGACAGATATTAACCACGCTAGATATTTGGTAAAGGAGCATCAATTTCTGACGTGGAACTTACTCGGCTGAATTTAGATTGGAGCTCATTAGGATTTTGTTTAGACGCAGGAAAGTTAATTTAAAACCGCATCTCATTGTCGTGGGCATGGGCAATCCCGGTCCTGACTATGCTAATAGTCGGCATAACGTGGGATTTTGGTTTGTAAACTCTCTCGCTGAGAAGATGGGCGTGGGTTTTTCCAGAACTCATAGAACCCTTCACTCAGCAAATGGTGAATTAGAGGAAAAATTAGTTGTTTTGGCGCGGCCCAGAACCTTTGTAAACAAAACGGGAGAGGCTATTAGTTATCTGCTCGACCGTTATGAAATTTCTCCTATGCAATTAGTGATCGTCTATGATGATATTCATTTGCCTGCAGGAAAACTTCGTATTAGAGCAAAGGGTAGTGCGGGGGGACATAATGGGATACGTTCTATTATATCCAGCCTGGATGGCAACCAGTTTCCTAGGATTCGTATTGGAGTTGGTCAACCAGAATCTAATGAGGATCAAATAGGATACGTGTTGGGTATACCAAATAAAGAAGATAAAACTGCAATTGAAGGCTCTATATCTGCGGGAATACAGGCTATTTCAACTCTATTACACAAAAATATTGATGTGGTAATGAGTGAATTCAATTGAACCATTGGATAAATTCCTAGTTTGGTAAATATATTTGGCAATATTACGGCCAAATCCTCATACAAGTGGTTAGTTTACTCCTCCGTCGGTATGGCCGCTTTTGTGACTGTTTCAGATCAGACCGGTACCACTCTTGCCTTACCTAGAATTGGTCATGAGTTCAACACTGATATACCAACGGTCCAGTGGATGTATCTTGTTTATACCCTTTTTATTAGTGCACTTTTATTACCGATGGGTAAGTTATCCGACATCCTTGGTAGGAGGCGGATTTACACGTTAGGTCTTGTTGTATTTTCAATTGGTGCTGTCATGGCTTATTTTGGCCACCAGTTTCAGTCTCTTTTAGTTGCCAAGAGTATTCAAGGTATTGGTGCGGCCATGATCCAAGCAAATGGCATGGCACTCATGGCTGAATCTTTTCCAGAGAGACAACGCGCTAGCGCGATAGGGTTATACATGGCTGCTATTGGCACAGGTGCAGTGATGGGTCCAGTGATAGGTGGGCTAATGATTGACACTTGGGGCTGGAGATCGATGTACCTGGGAATCGCGACAATAGGTATGTTTGAGATACTTCTGTCAGTTTGTGTGATACGAGACCTGGCGATTTCAGCTAAAAATCGTAGAGACTCCAAAGGAATCAAGTCTTTTGATTGGGCTGGAGCCGTTCTCTCTGCAGGAGTTTTAAGTTTACTTCTAGTTTCACTTACTTATTCATATAGATTGGGATGGAGCAACCCTTTGGTGGTGACGGGGTTATGTGCCTCTGTGTTTATTTTGATGGGATTCATACTAAGAGAACTTGGATGTGAAGACCCAATGATTGACCTAGCACTTTTTAAGATCCCTGTTTTTTCTCTTGGAATAGCGGCTAGATTTCTGGCATTTATGTCGGGCTCCCCTGCATATTTCCTGATGCCTTTTTACCTCGTTCAAATTCTGGGTATCACGGAGGCTAAAGCGGCATTGTTTCTTGCACCGGCTTCCGTAATGATGGCTGTGGCTAGCCCTCTTAGTGGGAAGCTTTCTGACAGATGGGGAACAAAATGGCTAGCAGTAATTGGTCTCTTATACTGGACGCTAGGAGTAATAATCTTTACGAGGCTTGAAGTAGACTCAAGTCCAATCCTGGTTTCAGTGGGAATGATTTTACTAGGAGCAGGAAATGGTACTTTCGGAGCTCCTAATACTACTGCTGTAATGAATGTGGCTGGCCAGCATCGGTATGGCGTTGTATCTGCCCTTGTAAATATGGTTAGAACTTCTGGGAACCTAAGTGGCATAGCGGTAGGAACAACAATGGTTGTGTTAAGTATGACTTCAATGGGATTCGACCCTGATCTTTCTACGCTAATGAATATGGACATGGGAACTACACTTACTCAAGATAGAATCGAACTGATGGAATCATTTGTCCAGGGAATAAAGTGGGCCTTTACCTTAGGAGCGTGCCTTGTGGGCACTGCTGTTGTCTTAACAGTGTTTCGTCCCGATGAACAGAGAGAAGGGTGATCTGCCAACTATATCGATAAGTTTTATGGTCCCTTAAAAGCGCTACCAATATGTGTTTTCAAACGATAATCTGATATATAATGCTCCTACTGGTTTACTTCACTAAGGGCTATACGGTGGAGCATTGGGGCAAGCTTTATGAATGGCAATGAATTTACATTTGCGACTTTTTCAAAAAATGAGTTTTATTCCACTTTGAATGCTAGACTTGTGGACATGGCTGATGTGGCCTCCGATAAAAGGGTTGTTGATCTCGCCTGTGGTGCTGGTGGAGTTACTAGATTGATTCTTGAGAGAATCAATCGTACAAGAGACACAGCAGTAATTGCGCTAGACCATTCTTCTATCGCACTCAAGACGGCAATGGAAGAGTTGCGAGATATTTCCAACAATGCTGTCAAATATGTCCAATTAGGTGTCGAGAATGTTTCAGAAGCCGTAAAAGAATCTGTAGACACAGTGGTTTTCTGTAATGCGATCCATTACGTTCCAGATAAAGACGCAGTTGTTTCAGATATTGCCAACTCGCTTAGGACAGGAGGTAAATTTGCATTTAATACCTCATTCTATGATGGTGGCCAACACGAGGACTCGCGGGCTTTCTATAGCAAATGGATGTTCAAGGCGATGCGTATACTGAGGAGAGAATATGGTCTCAAACCTCAGAGATCGGCCAAGGTTCAATCGAGAAAGCAACTAACCCCTGAAGATTATAGTGTGCTCATGGAACGTAACGGGCTAACAGTGATAAAACAAGAGATTGATACTGTACCCGTACCCATAGAGGGTTGGCTAGATATCAGCGGATTTTCAGATTTCATCGAAGGTACTATGCCTGGTGTTCCCATGAAGGAAGCTTCTGCGGCATTGCAAGAGGGAGTTAGGCAGACATACCAGGAGATGGAACTAACACATGTTCCACGCAACTGGCTTGATATCATAGCAGTTAAAAAGTAGATATTTGATCCCAAGCGCTACCTTGCTTCACGAATCAAATAGTTTTTGATTCGTGAACATGTATTGACACGCACAATTGTTTGCCATCTTCTGCCACCTTTTTTGTACCACCTGTGACGATAAACATATAATTAAGGATAAATTTTATTAGTTGAATAATGTTCAATTACTATCGGAAGCAATATTTAAATGGTGACTAAGCAAGATCTACCCGATGAATTAGGTCGATATGGGAGTTATGGGGGACGGTTCGTTCCTGAGACTCTTATGCCTGCAATACACGAGTTAGAGATAGCCTATAAGGAATCTCAAACGGATGAGAATTTTCAAAGTGAACTTTCCGCGCTCTTAAATAATTTTGTAGGGCGCCCTACCGACCTCTATTTTGCTAAAAATCTTACCCAAAAACTTGGTGGGGCAAAAATTTATATTAAAAGGGAAGACCTTGCTCACACTGGTGCCCATAAAATCAATAATGCCTTGGGGCAGGGGTTACTAGCCAAAAGGATGGGTAAGCAACGTATTATCGCGGAAACTGGTGCTGGTCAGCATGGAGTAGCCACGGCGACTGTCTGTGCAATGCTTGGGCTGGAGTGCATCGTGTACATGGGATCGGAGGATATTCGAAGACAAGCTTTAAACGTGTTTCGTATGAAACTTCTTGGGGCGGAAGTCCGATCAGTCGATTCTGGGAGCAAGACACTGAAGGATGCCATAAACGAGGCTATACGAGATTGGGTTACTAATGTCGATTCCACTTTTTATTTAATCGGTAGTGTTGTAGGCCCCCACCCATATCCTATGATTGTTAGGGATTTTCAACGTGTAATTGGCAGAGAGGCTCGAGAACAAATGCTTTCTGTCGTGGGCCAGTTGCCAGATTATGCGATTGCTTGTGTCGGAGGGGGCAGTAACGCAATGGGTCTTTTCTATGACTTTATACCTGATGAACAGGTGAAACTAATTGGTGTGGAAGCAGGTGGTGATGGTATCGAAACAGGAAGGCATTCCTCCACCATTACGGCCGGCGAAGTAGGGGTTTTGCACGGGAGTATGTCTTATCTTATTCAGGATGAACATGGCCAAATAATCGAAACTCATAGTATTTCTGCGGGCTTAGATTACCCTGGTGTGGGTCCTGAACACAGTTGGCTAAATGATTCCGGTAGAGCAGAGTATGTTAGTGTCACTGATTCTCAGGCGCTTGACGGTTTTAAACTGCTCTGCGAAACAGAAGGTATTATTCCAGCTCTAGAGCCTTCGCACGCCATCTATCACATATCTACATTGGCTCCAAACCTAGGCAAGGATGAAATTATTTTGTTGGGCTTGTCAGGTAGAGGAGATAAAGATATGGAGACAGTAGCAGGCGCTTTGGGTGTTGAGGCATAGTTTTATTGTGGGTATTCTGATCTCGAATGCCGAATATATTAAGTTCAAGAATATGAATTCACTGCAACAAACAATCCTATGATTCACTCTATATTGTGGCGTCTTCCTTCTTTGTTGCTTGTCTTGTTAATGCTTAGTACATCCCTTTGGAGTTCAATAGATCATCATTATTTAGATTGGTTTCCCGGTCACGATCATCTGTTTGTAACGCATACCCACACGCACCAATATGATGGTGGGAAGACCTCAACAGCTTTCCATTACCATAATTTAGAGGATGCAAATTTCACCGGAAACATAGGGCAGACTGTAACAGTTTCGTTTGTTGATTGTGATGTGGGAAGTTCATTCGGCGTTGTGTCGATGAAAGGGTTTGATAAAGAACTAGAGAAACATGTGAAATTCACTTCGGTGAGAACTCTTTTCGAAGATTTACAAAACTTTCCTTTGGGAATTAATTCTGACGTATTGACTCCCCCGACATTAAGTAAACATCTCTAAAAACAAAAATTTGTATCGCAGTTTTAAGGGCTGCTGGTATGAGAATCTAGAGGTTAGAGTGTTGTTGAATATTTCCAGTGTACTGCGCCGTCAGGATAGTGTTCATTTTGGCGCAGCTGTTGTTGCCATTTTATTGTTCGCGTTTCTCGGATTGCCATTGGGATTGGCACCATTGTCTTTGGAGGCTAACGGTTCTGTCAGGGAATACCAGAAAACCCTTGCTGGCAATTATGTGATTGGAATTGGTACCGTTCCTTACTCTCCTTCACCTGGGATGGTGCATTTCGCATCTTACGTGGAAAACAGGGAGACCAAATTGCGTTACCCCAATGCAGAGGTCGTATTGACTGGGCTTGGGCCTGTCACTGATGAGCAATCCCAGCTGGTTATTGAAGCAATAAGGATGAACAATACAGTTTTAGACCCGACATATTACGAACTCAACGTACCCCTCAATCATGAGGGCCTCTGGACTATAACCCTAGAAATTTCGGTGGACGAGGGCTCTGCCATGACAGTTTTTGAAATTGAGGTTTTGGAGACGAATCCTGTAGTACCCATATTGACACTTATGGCCCTCTTGGGCTTTTTGTTTATTCTCGGAGTGTCTGGGAGAGCTTGGATTAGGGAATATAGAAAGAAACACTCCTAGCTAAATGAATTAAATATTTAATGGAAATGAGAGAGATATGAAACTTTTACGAAATATTTTTTTATGTAATGTGATTTTGCTAATATTTTTTTCCTTCGCCTGTGGAGAAAGCTTGGAGGAAGAAAAAAAGGTTAATGCGATTGACATTGTAATAAGCGGAGGAATTGTTGAAGGAGAGGAGACAGTTGTAGTAGGAAAAGATCAACAGGTGAAACTGAACTTTACTTCAGATCAGGAGATGACAGTTCACCTTCATGGCTATGACATAGAAAAGAAAATTCCAGAATCAGGAAAAGGCACAATAATGTTTGATGCGCACGCTACAGGAAGGTTTCCCGTAACGACGCACGCTTCAGATGAGGACCATTCATCTCAAGGGGCTCATCAAATGCACGGAATGTTGTTCGAATCAGCTACGCTGAGGAGCGGAGATACGTTCTCTTACAAAGTAGATGCGGATTTCGACCATGTTGAAATTCCATATCATGATCATATGTCGCACAAAAGTGTTGGCATTATCACTGTGTCGTCAGATGTTTCAGATAAAGATGCAACCATAACAGTCAAAAATGATGAACATTTTTTCTATCCCAAAAATGTAACGGTTAGACCGGGTGCCACGGTAAATTGGATTTCGCAAAATCCAGATAAAGTCCGCATAATCAGCGGGAATCCGCCCACGGATTCACACTCTAGTCACAACCATGCAGGTCATGGGAAGGGCAAGGATTCGGAAGGAGCGGAACGAACATTGGTTACTATTGAAGTCCGTCCATAGAAACCGACTTTAATCGATTCCTTTTCCTCGTACTAGGTTATGGGATATGAATGCCAAGGTCCCCAAAGCCCTTAGTATTAGTACAGTTTTACGTTTGAATATTTGATAAGCGGATATATAGATGCCATATAGAGTAAAAATAATAGTTTTTTCTTTGGTTGCCCTTATCGGACTAACCATTTTTATTCCCACCGTCTCAGCCCATGGTTTTGGGGAGAGATATGATCTTCCTGTTCCCTTGAATTATTTCATAGTAGGTGCCTCGGCCACCGTGGCTTTGTCCTTTGTGGTTATAGGCTGGTTTATCAGGCAGGGTGGGAATACTTCTGAATATCCTCGATTAAATTTATGGAAGAGTGTCTATTTCAGAGTTCTCGGTCGTTGTTTCTCAATATTCGCGGGAATGGTTTCTGTCTTGTTACTCATATTGACCGTGATATCAGGTATTTATGGCACTGAAGATGCTCTGAATAATTTCTCACCTACATTTGTATGGATAATTTGGTGGGTTGGTATCGGATATTTTGTTGCATTTATCGGTAATTTCTGGGCAATTTCGAATCCGTGGCAAGTGGTCTTTACATGGATAGAAGTTGTTTTCAGTTTGAACTCTTCTCCACGTTTGCGATGGCCGCGTTGGCTGGACGCGTGGCCTGCACTAATTGGTTTCTTTTTATTTGCATGGGTAGAGAATGTTTATTCGGGTGGGTCGAAGCCATATTCGCTGGCCTGGATTATCGTGGGTTACTCAGCCATCACGTGGATGGGTATGTTTTTGTTTGGGAAATATACGTGGTTGAAACGAGGAGACCCATTTGCTGTTTTATTCGCCCTGTTTGCTCGGTTTTCTCCCACTGAAGTTAGGGTTGTCACGAGCAGCTCCATGAGAAATGTCTGTGATATTTGTATATCGGGATGCTCCACAAGTGTGAACCTGAATTCTGATGTTCAAGGATGTGTTGACTGTTATGAATGTTGGGAAATGGCTGATGATGATGTAAAGGAATTCTCTATTCGTCCTTGGGCGGTTGGTTTATCAAGAGGCGAAAGAGTGTCGACAGCAGTGGTTGCTTTCCACATCACGGCTCTAGCTTCTGTCACATTCGATGGATTCTCTGAAACGCCCGCTTGGGTGGCGGTTCAGACATTGTTATGGCCTTTAGTGGATCCTATTCCTGGGTCTGCTTTTCAAACGATCGAATCTCTTGGAATTTTATCAGTTCCTTTGTTATTCGCTGCTGTATACATACTTCTCTGTGGCAGGGTTTCCAGTCTCTCTGGGGGTGACATGCCACAAGGGGAGGTGGTACGAAGTTTTGTATTCTCATTAGTTCCGATTGCGTTGGCATATAATCTATCTCACTATCTGTCGTTTATTTTGATTACTGGCCAACAGATAATTCCTTTGGCATCAGATCCTCTGGGCACAGGACTTAATCTATTTGGAACTGCGGAATATATTCCTAACATAGGGATAATAGATGCTCGATTCGCATGGATAGCCTCTGTAGTCTCCCTGGTGTGGGGTCATATAATTTCGGTTTATATTGCTCATATAATTGCTTTAAGAAGAACTAGTAACCACGTTCAGGCTGTGAAAAGCCAGTATCCAATGCTCGTGTTGATGGTTTTTTACACGGCAATCAGTCTCTGGATTATTGCTCAGCCTCTTGTAGATTAGAGGTATGTTATTCGAAGATGTTGGTTATTCCTTTAGGAATGGCTTGATTGTTTTGGGAAAAGTGATAGTGTGCAATTCGATCTCCTTTTCTAAGTTATTGGCGACTATAGATATTTTTCGTTCAGAAAAACCAACATCTATGAGAGGTATAAATATAGTCTGAAAGGCATTAAGAAATGAAGAACGATTCGTTGAAAGAGACGGGTCTACAGGAATCCTTACCAGATCAAAATTCCTCTAAATTTGTCTCCTTACCGCGCTCGCAGGTAATAATCACATTAGTATGTGTGATGCTGGCAATGTTTTTGGCAGCATTAGATCAAACGATCGTGAGCACTGCAACACCCCGAATAATTGCTGATCTTGGCGGGTTCGACAAGTACACTTGGATAACTACAGGGTACATGGTTGCCTCTACGACCGCCGCCCCAATAGTGGGCAAATTATCCGATATTTATGGTAGGAAATGGATATTTATAGGCTCAGTTTTTGTATTTATGGTGGGTTCAGTATTATGCGGTTTTAGTGAGAATATGACGCAGTTGATAATTTTTAGAATTATTCAAGGGATTGGGGGAGGCACGATAATGGGGGTGACATTTATATCAATAGCTGATCTTTTCCCCCCATCGGATCGAGGCAAATATATTGGTCTTTTGGCTGCATGTTTTGGATTGGCTTCGGTGATTGGTCCAACACTTGGGGGATTTCTTACTGATACGTTTTCTTGGAAATGGATCTTTTTTGTTAATGTTCCTCTTGCAGGACCGGTTGTGTTTTTACTGGCAAGGTTTTATCCAGATACTCCCGGTGAAAGCAACCGAGAGAACAGGCGGATAGACTATCCTGGGATTTGTCTTCTTATAGTTGGAGTAGTTCTCCTGCTGGTCGGGTTGTCTCTAGGTGGAGTCCAATATGAATGGACATCGCTTTATGTCGTTGGTCCCATAGTAACCGGATTAATATCCTTGATCATACTCGTGATTGTGGAGACCAAAACTTATAATCCTATTTTGCCTTTAAATCTCTTCAAAGAGAGAATGGTTACTATAGGACTCATTTTAAGCTTGCTTACTGGGTTTGCGATGTTTGGGGCTATTATTTTTGTACCGTTATACTTTCAGGGAGTTTTAGCCTTTTCTGCTACCAGTAGCGGAACATTTCTGACTCCAATGATGCTGGGGATAGTATTTGGAGCAGCCATTTCAGGTCAGATCCTTTCTAGAACGGGAGGTCATTTCAGAATTCAAGGTTTAGTTGGGGTCGCTTTAATGACTGCCGGGGTATTTTTGTTTTCCACTTTAGACAGTACGTCAGACTATCCACGTGCCGTGTCGTACATTATTCTGCTTGGATTTGGTCTTGGGAGTACTTTCCCTACTTTTACCATAGCTGTGCAAAATTTTAGTCCCCCTAGTGCTATTGGTGCTGCGACTAGTTTCATACAGTTTCTTCGAACTTTTGGCGGTCTTGTAGGCCTATCTCTTCTAGGTTCTCTTATGTCTCATAGATTTGTTGCCAATTTAGATAGAGCAGTTGAAAATTCAGCTGTTCCAATAAGTAATGATGTTTTGGACGAGCTTAAAACTAACCCTAGGGTATTGGTAGATCCTGACGCTCAAATGTCTATGGTTTCTGCAGAAATGCCTGGGGATATTCTTGCAGTTTTAAGGAATTCATTAAGTGAAGCCATTGGGGACGTGTTTAGTGTATGTGTGGCAGTTTTGTTGGTTTCATTCTTCATAACTATGTTACTCAATAAAAAAGGATTTCCAACGCATTCAAATTCTGGTTCAAAATTGTCTAGTCGATGATTTTATGTTTTGCGCTTTATTGAAATATGAAAGTAAACTGAGGCCACCAAGTTGTATTAGGAGGATTGTAGTTTGCAGAACGAACCCGAAACAATAAACCAATATAAGTGTCCTAAATGTCAGAATGAATCGTATGAAACCGGAACAATTCGGACTACGGGCGGAGGATTATCAAGATTTCTTGATGTTCAGAACCAGCAATTTTCGCATATAACTTGTGAAAACTGTGGATATACAGAATTTTTTAAACGTAGAAGCGGGAGAGCGGGAAATATACTCGATATGTTTTTAGGTGGTTAAGTCCACAAAAAAGTGAGGAAAACTTAATGTCAGGAAGAAAAGTCACAATCATGGGAGGGGGTAACACTGCTTTCTCAGTTGCCGCTCGTCTGAGTCACCTAGGAAATGAAATTTGTATTCTAGAACACCCGGATTTTGCGGAAAGTGTCGATCAAATTATTAAGACTGGTCGTATCACTCTCGAGGGTGTTATGGAAAATGGACCGGCTCCTGTTTCTCTTGTGACACTCGATCCGTCAGAAGCTCTTGCGTTTTCTGACTTACTGCGTTTGATAGTTCCAGCTTATGCCCATAGACCTTTTGCAGAGTTTACTGGTTCTCATCTTACTTCCGATCATACTGTAGTCGTTATGCCAGGGACATTGGGCTCCTTGGAGTTTTCGGCAATTGCCGCAGATTTTGGTGTTTCTGACATAACTGTGGCTGAGGTTGATACAGCTCCTTACGTGTGTCGTAAAACATCTGGCGATAGCGCGATTATTTGGGGAGAAGTTTCCTCCTTGGGATTGGGAGTTTTCCCGTCAGTGAAGACAAACAACGTATTGGCTGACTTGAAGCCTCTTTTTCCGGGAATTTCACCGTATAGCGATGCGCTTGAGTGTGGGTTGTCATCGATGAATCCGGTTGTTCACCCGGCAGGAGTATTAATGAACGCAGGAAGGGTTGAGTACTCAAGGGGCGAGTTCTATTTCTATGAGGAAGGGGTTTCTGAGAGTGTAGCAAAAGTTATAGAGGTTGTTGACGAAGAGAGAATCGCAGTTGGTGCTGAACTTGGCTATCAATTAACTCCCGTTGGCAAAGCTTTCCATGAGGCTGGGTTTGGCCCCCGAGGTACTCTGTGGGAAGCTATAAATGGGAGTCATATGCTGACTAGACTAAAGGCTCCTGGAACCCTGGAAAGTCGCTGGTTAACGGAGGATATTCCCTACGGTATAGCGGCATGGAGTAAGTTGGGAACCCAGTATGGAGTTCAAACACCTGTCATTGACGCCTTCGTGGGTATAGGAAGTATTGTGATGGGATTAGATGCTTGGTCAGAGGGGCGAGGGCCTAGACAACTAGGACTGGAGGGTATGAGCAAAAAAGACCTTAGAGAATATCTGGATACCGGCGGATAGAATTATTCATCGTCGTATTTGGATATTGAGAGTCGATCTTCTTGATTTGTAGGTATTTATCGTTTGACCCTTAATTAACGCAGACATATAATCAGATGTGTAATATCAAGGGCGCATTCTTCGGTCTGTGAGGTAGGTTTTGAATAACCATATCAGCAACTGGGAGACGGTTTAATTATCCGTGAAGATCAAGGCTCCGACCAGCATAGGACTTCGAGTCCGATTCCCAATGTGAGAATGGGAGAAACTCCCGTATCTTCTAATACCCCTACAGATATTGCCCCAAAGCAGGACATTTCTCATGATTTTGATGATTCCGCGAGGGAGGCTTGCGGTGTTGTGGGAGTCTATGCCAGAGGAGAAGAGGCTGCGAGAGCTGTCTTCTTTGGTCTTTATGCTCTGCAACATAGAGGGCAAGAAAGCGCAGGAATAGCTACCAGTGATGGCAGATCTATACGAGTCCATACAGAAATGGGACTGGTTGGACAGGCCTTTCAAGAGTATGACCTGTCTAGGCTGCCAGGTTATATGTCTGTTGGACATACGCGATACTCAACGACTGGATCCAGTAACATCAATAATGCCCAACCAATTATTTCCAAAGGCACAGGGGTGGAGATAGCTCTTGGTCACAATGGAAACGTGATAAATGCCTTAGAACTAAGAGAGGAATTATTTGATTGGGGTCTCTCATTCGAATCTACAGCAGATTCTGAGATAATTGCTCACCTAATATCTAATGCTCCTGCCGATAATTGGTCTGATCGATCGGCTTACGCGATGCGTAGACTTCAAGGAGCATACTCATTAGTCATTATGACTAGCGATCAACTCATTGGCATGAGAGATCCACTCGGTGTAAGGCCTCTATGCGTGGGGCGTCTAAATGGCGGTTGGGTTTTGGCTTCTGAATCTTGTGCCCTTGATCATATAGGTGCGGATTATGTTCGTGAAGTGGAGCCAGGGGAAGCTGTAGTTATTGATGACGAGGGTCTCAAATCTGTGTATAAAAAACCGTCCAAGGGATCTTTTGGAAATTGTGTTTTTGAGCAAATTTATTTTGCTAGGCCAGACAGTATTTTGGATGGATCTCTAGTATATTCAAGCAGGATGTCGATGGGAGCGGAATTGGCAAGGGAGTTTCCTGTAGATGCTGATGTTGTCATTGGGGTTCCTGACTCAGCTACGGCTGCAGCGGTTGGTTATTCTCAGGAATCAGGGATTCCTTTTACCGAAGGTCTTGTAAAGAATAGGTATGTTGGTCGCACGTTTATATTGCCTGACCAACGACTTCGGGAACTGGGTGTTCGGCGTAAATTGAACTATCTGCCGCAGATTTTAGAGGGTAAAAAAGTTGTCGTTGTCGATGACATCATAGTTCGAGGTACAACCACTCCTCATGTTGTGAAACTTTTGAGGAAGGGAGGTGCAAAGGAAATTCACTTACGTATTTGTGCTCCTCCCATCATTTCCCCTTGTCATTTTGGTGTTGATTTAGCTACTAAAGATGAACTTTTAGCAGCTAATATGTCAGTAAAGGAAATATGTGATTTTATAGGGGCGGATTCTTTAGGCTTCTTAAGCCCAGAAGGTTTGATCAAATCTGTCTCTGGAAATGAAAGCCAGTATTGTATGGGATGTTTTACGGGAAAATATCCCATACCTGTTCAATTAGAAATGGATAAGTTGGTCTTAGAAGCCTAAGCCTTTAGGATTTAGCAATTTTGCCAGATTTTTCTCGGAGGCCCATAAATTTAGGGGTAATGGCTTCTCATGGAGGAACGAATCTTCAGGCCATAATGGATGCCTGCGCAACCGGGGATATTTACGGTAATGTCAAAGTTGTCGTAAGCAACAACTCCAGATCCAAAGCTCTTAGAAGGGCTAGTAACGCGAACATACCTTCATATCATATGAGTGCGATTACTCACCCAGATACGTTAGAGCTTGAGCGATCTATAAAGAATGTTATGACCGATCACAAAGTAGACTTGATTGTACTTGCAGGATATATGAAGAAAATTGGATCTCAATTAATTGAGGATTTTCCTAAAAGAGTGGTTAACAGTCATCCGGCTCTGCTACCGAAGTATGGCGGAGAAGGAATGTATGGGGACCTAGTACATGCCGCTGTTATCAATGCAGGTGAAACAGAAAGTGGCGTAACTATTCACTTAGTAGATCAAAATTATGATCAAGGGACAATAATAGCTCAAGTGAAAATACCAATTGCCCCTCAAGAGACCGTTGACTCCTTGAGGGAGAAAATTCAAACAAAAGAGCATTCCTTTTGGATCGAAACGATAGAAAAGATCCGGACAGGGGAAATAGATTTGGATGCATTAACAAACTAAAGCAATGTTATGTAATCTATAACTGTGAAAAGTTATCTGTACATGCATTAAATATTCTAATAAGGCAAATAAATGAGTTCTTCACAGTCTGGAGCTACATATGAATCTGCAGGCGTTGACCTTGAGGCTTCCCAAAGAGTTAAAGAACGAATAAAAGAAGTCGCCAAGAAAACATATGGTCCGAATGTGTTGGGTGGTGTTGGTGGATTTGGTGCTATGTATAGGGTTGGTGGATATAAGGATCCTGTACTAGTCTCTAGCACAGATCCGGTGGGAACCAAACTTATGGTAGCTGTGATGGCTAATAACTTTGACCAAATCGGGGCCGATTTGGTCAATGCTTGCGTAAATGATCTGATCGTTATTGGTGCAGACCCGCTATTTTTCCTCGATTATGTTGCAACTTCTGTTATGGATCCAAATATCGTCGAAACTGTTGTTATAGGTATTGCCAATGCTTGCCAAGAAGTTGGCTGTGCCCTCATTGGTGGAGAGACCTCCGAGATGCCTGGTGTTTTCTCGGACGATAACTTCGACCTTTCTGGATTCGTTGTTGGTGCTGTGGAAGCTGAACAGATGCTCACACCTATGGAAAATATAAAAGAAGGAGATACATTAATTGGTATTCCGTCGAATGGTCTTCATACCAATGGATATTCTTTAGTCAGACACGTGTTTCAGTTACACGCGAATCGAACGATACTCTCTGAATATGTGCAGGAATTGGGTGAGACATTAGGAGAAGCTCTCCTCCGGCCACATCCTTCGTATTACTCGATCCTGAAACCTGTTTTTCAAATGTCGAAAGGTATTGCCCATATTACTGGTGGTGGGTTGTACGAGAATATGCCCCGAATGCTGCCCAGTGGGTTGGCGGTTCGGTTTGATGCCTCTTTATGGGAGTCTCCACCAGTGTTTCAGCTTATCCAAAAACAGGGTGGAATAGATATAGAAGAGATGTATCGTGTCTACAATATGGGACTTGGTATGGTGGTTGTATGTGAGCCTGAAGAAACGAATACTATCCTCGGTAGTGTGAAAGGATCATTAATTACGGGTGAGGTTGTAACAGATACTGGTAGTGGTCGTGTTTTAATTGAGAATATGTAGTTTATTTATATGTAAGAGTGACACGGAGAATATGGATGAAAGCGCTTATAAGCGTTTATGATAAATCAGGAATAGAAGATTTGGGGGGGGCGTTGTATAGGTCTGGGTTTGAACTCATTAGTACCGGAGGTACATATGAGGCCTTATCCAGTGTGGGAGTTGAGGTTGCACAGATATCAGATGTGACGGGTTCTCCAGAGATTCTTGATGGGAGAGTAAAGACGTTACATCCCACCATACATGGTGGGATTTTAGGACGACGAGATATTGAAAATCATCGTCTCCAGATGTCAGAACATGGTATTGATAATATCGATGTTGTCGTTGTTAACCTCTATCCTTTTGTGGACACCGTGCTGCGCCCAGGTTCAACGTTGGAAGATGGTCTAGAGAACATTGATATTGGCGGCCCTACCATGCTTCGGGCGGCAGCAAAAAACTTTCCTGACGTGGTGGTAGTGGTGGACCCAGAATATTATGGTTGGATTAGCGAACGTTTATTAAATGGGGATTCATTTTCTGTTTCAGAACGTAAAAAATTGGCTCTCAAGGCATTCCAGCATGTTTCTTTTTATGACTCAGCTATATCAACGTGGCTTGAAGACGAAACTCCTTTAAATGCAACTGAATTTACAGCGGCTTACAATAAACTCGACGATTTACGATACGGAGAGAACCCACACCAGTCAGGGGCTGTATATGCCAGTGCTTTCGGTAAAGGTGGGATAGTTCGAGCTGAACGTCTTCACGGGTTGCCTATGTCGTTGAAGCATG
>ERZ724560.52-NODE-52-length-20748-cov-3.666166_pt1 | contig 20748 bp, 15 predicted proteins | sample MGYA00375854_ERZ724560 | MGnify/ENA primary metagenome ERZ724560 (study PRJEB28725, sample SAMN03264854) | marine sediment metagenome | biome: marine pelagic biome; feature: marine oligotrophic desert; material: ocean water | place: Pacific Ocean:North Pacific... | reverse complement strand
ACCTTGCCCGCCCCTATTCTGTCGAGGTAGTCGACCATCATGCGACTCGTGCTCACATCGTTATTAGACATATTTGGAGCAGCGCGCGCGCATATGCACATCTGTGGCTCGCGCGCGAATCAGGGTATCTCGTCGAACTGGTAACCCGTCTCCCACTTCTTCTCGCCCAGCGCGACCTCAAGTTCGTACGGGGTGATTAGCGGCTTGGCGTATCTTACCGAGTCATCGATCGCTATCCGTGGGCAGGCCGTGTTCACGTAGGCGTCCACAGGGTAGAAGTCGATTAGGTCGGGACTGATGTGGTCTAGCGCCAGCAGGTAGCCCTTGCGCCCGTGCTTCTCGAGCAAACGCTTCATGCGTATGGCTAGGTTTCGACGCATCTGCCCGGGCTTCTCGCCAATCAGGATGCCGAATGAGGTCGCATCGTCCACGGAGTTGATGAGCCCGAAGCGCTGGCGAAGGATCCTCTCGATTCGCTCCAGCGACATCTCGGTGGCATCCCCTGAGTAGGGATCGAGCATGGCCAGCGGCTTGCCCGTGTGCAGGACCAGCCCGATGGGGTGGAAGTCGCCCGAGCCTAGGAACAGGTAGTGGCCTATGGAGGGGTCGTCACCCGAGTAGTTGCACCCTAGGACCTGGCCCGGGAAGGTCAGCCTGTCACCGCCGACGGGAATCTCGACTTCGAACCCGGCTCTCTCCAGCCTGCCCTTGAACTCCTCGAGCAGATGGAGGTGCTGTATCGAGCCGACCAGCCCCAACCTAGTCCCGGTAAGTGGGGACACGCGGCCAACGGCGTCCAGAAATCTCTCCTTGGCATCCTTCTCATCGATGTCGGACTGCTCTCCAGCCGACTCGAGCCGAGACTGCGCAATCGACCGATGGCTCTCAAGCAGGGGCAGAACCGGAGCCAACTCCGGGTCTCCATCATATGTGACCGGGATGAAGTGAGTGGGCATGCCAGAGTCGATGTTCATCTGGCTGTGGCCCATGTGGGCGACCAGCTCGACACCCATCATCTGCATCTTGTCGTGTACTAGGTCGCACGCCCCGTAGCAGGGATCCGCGGCTAGGACGACCTTCGCTCCCGACTCGTCCTCAATCGAGTCCATCATCTCCAGAGCTTGCATCTTCAGCCCCTCGGGGACTTGCAGAGCTACCAATCGGTTGTCGTTGGCCTTGATTCTCTCGACCAACTCGTCCAACTCGAAGTCGTGACGCTTCATGTCCATGCTATCACTCGAGAATCTCGACCCTGCCGTTGATTATGTCTATGCGCGCCAGAGTCCGGATTGGCCACTCCGGTCGCTCCTTGGCGAGCCTTTCTCTCCCCTCACCCTTCTCGATGGCTATCACGATGTCCTGCAGGATGACTCCCATTTCCTCCAGAGTGTCTAGAATAGGTTCGAGAGTCCCTCCGGTCGAAATCACGTCATCGACAATCAGTATCCTCTCGCCCGGGGCGATGTCGTTGATGTAGGTGGTAGACTGCGAGTACCCCGTCGCTACATCGACCCGGACCTCGCCCTCCATACCGTACTGGCGCTTACGAATCACTACCGTCGGTTTGCCAGTGGCATCTCCGACTGTCGCCAAAAGCGGCAGCCCCATGGCCTCCACGCTGACGATCAGGTCGATGTTCGACCAGTCGACCATCTCTACAATTAGGTCCCGGGTGGCTCGCAGAACGTCTGCATCCATCCGGGGAATCCCGTCAGATATTGGGTGGATGAAGTAAGGGTACTCGCCCTTCCAAATAATCGGTGAGCCACGTAACGAGTCCTGCAGCACCGTCAGCGGGTCAGAGGGCGACATGGCCCTGCAACCTCAGACAAGGCCCTTCAAATGCTCGGCGCCCTTGATTAGCCTAATTGTGCAAGGGGTCGGGAACTTGCAACCCGCCTTCCTCAGTGCGTCACGGGCCACCAGGTAGTTTTCCGGGTCGGTCTGGATGGAGACCAGAGTCTGGTCTCGCTGGACGCGGGCAGCGGTGCCGACGTTCTTTCCGAAGGACTGCCTCATTCCCAGAGAGACACGGTCAGCCCCAGCACCGGTAGCCTGCTTGTTCTCACGTAGGATTTGGTGAGGATAGGTGTGCATGCGGAGAGCGTATCCCATTTCACCAGCGCTCTTCCTTATGGTCGCGTTGGCTGCTTGCCGGGCCGCCTCCAAGGCCGAGTCCCGAACCTGACAGGGGTTGTCGGCAGTTAGCTCCACGACCACTTCAAACTGACCTGCTTCGGCAGCCTTCCTGTTGCCCATGAAGTAGCGCAGAATGCGGTTGTTGGGAACTCCTCCCGAGTACTCCCGGCGGGTGTACGCCTGACCCTTAATCTGGCGATACATCTTCGCTGGCTTGCGCGCCATTACACTACCTCGTTGGCGGGCCACCGACCCTCTCTATTTAACCATGAGGCAACGCCGAAGGCGTTCCTCAATTGACGGCCAGCCTCTCGCTCTCCCTCTGGACCAGCCTGACTCCAATCACTATCAGCACGAAGCCGACGAGCATCGATGCCCCGATGCTCTCGCCCAGAAGGACCCATCCGCTCAGGACCCCGAAAACAGGGACAAGGAAGACGTAGGAGGCCGCTGCAGTGGGGCCAATCCTGTCGATGCCCCTAGCGAACCACACGTAAGTCAGGACGGTCGAGAATAACCCCAGGTAGGTGACCGAGATCCATTCCGCTGAACTAGGACTGGGGATGCCAGAGGCCCAGACCTCGGCCAGCATCCAGGGAGTGAGCATAGCCCAACCGACTATTGAGTACCAAATCACCAGTTCCTCGGTGGTGCCAACGCCACCCTCTCTCAGAGCCATCTTGGTAAGGTTGCTGTTCGTCGCCCACGCGAGTGCGGCCAGCACAATCATCGCATCCCCGAGCAGCCGGTGTTCGAACGGGATGCCGGTGTTTGGGCTCCAGCCCACAACAGTACCGACCCCGAGCATCCCCAGCACCAGACCGAGTGCCATCCCCCCGGTCAACCTCTGACCCAGCATCGGTGCGGCCAGAAGGACGGTGAATACCGGATTGATGGGGATGATGAGCGAGCCGTCTCCAGCTGCGGTCCACCTCATCCCATGCATGAACAGGAGCTGGTACACCATCGTCCCGAGCAGCCCAAGCCAAATCGTATATCGCCATGACCGCGAGTCATGGGGAAGCAGCCTCGGTCCTCCACGGTTCCTGTATGTCCCCCACCAGGCAACGAACGCCATTACGGCAACGACGTATCTCAGCCAGGCTGCGGTCGCCGGCCCAAGATTGGCCCCTGTAGATTCGTCCAGACCGTAGCTGAGAAACCTGCCCACGGCCCATGTTGAGCCCCATATCACGGCGACTAGGAGCAGCAGCAGATGCGTCCCGAGGTTGCCTTCAGACCTAGGCATCCCCGCCTCCGATTGTCATCAGCCTCTCGATGAACCCGGGGTCGCTGACCGCACACGCCTCGGACCCGTTCACGATGCCACCGCACTTGCTGGCCAGAGCCATCGCGGCCATAGCCAGTCGATGGTCATCCATCGAGTCCACAGGAAGATCGGGCCTGAAAGGAACCTGCCCTCCCGCTACCTCGACCCCGTCCTCACTCTCGCTGGCTTCCATTCCGAAGCAGCGTAGCAGGCCCACGGTGCTGCTGATTCTGTCCGACTCTTTGCCCCTTGCATGGGCTACCCCGGTGATTCTTCCACCCCTGCCCAGCGCCATCAGGGCGGCAGCGGAGGCAATGATATCACTCTCATCGCGTAAATCCAGCACCTCGACCCACTCGGCCAACTCCCTCATCGCCACAGAAAGCTCTAGGCTTCCTCCCGTGATCACGACCTCGACGCCGTGCAGTTCTGCTAGCAGCATCGCGATTGGAAGCAGGCTGAGTTCGACTGGGATATCGACCTCTCTCGGAGTGTCGGGTGGCCATGGTTCCAAGGTCAAGCTGTCGTACAGCATCTCGTTGCTGGAACCGCATTTGGCTGCTAACTCGTATGACAGCTCGGAGTATCCCCTGCTCACCCGGTGCGACGAGGTCTCGAGGCTGATTGCCCCCGAATAGCTTGGCGATGCGATTAGGAGGGCAGACAGGGGCTGGCTGGAATCGCTGAGGTCTAGTTGGGCATGTCCTGGGGCGATTGGCCCGGTCACGGTCAGAGGGAGCCTGTCCGAAGTGACCTCGCAGCCGAGCTCCCTCAGCACTCCTGCAAGAGCGGACATATCGCGCCGCCTCAGTGACCTGTCCCCATCTAGGATGATGGGCTCACTCATGCCGGCGGCCATCGCCATCAAGAAGCGGGCCGCAGTGGCCGAGTTGCCGCAGTCGAGGACCTCTTCGGGCACGGAGAACTCATTCCGACCGACGCCGCTCACGACCCAACTGGAGTCGCCCTCCTCTATCCCAGTCCCGAGTTGCCTAAGGCATCCGGCCATGGAGCGGACATCCTCGCCAACGCTGCCGGAGAAGCTCAGCACCGTCTCGCCTTCTGCCTGCGCCGCGAGTGCCAGCCAGCGGATCATGTGACTCTTGGATGGCGGCAGTGACCACTCAATGGCCGCTTCGGGGCGCATCGGCTCGATGCTCAGCACGACAATGCCAAGGCCACCGTTGTGTTGAATCCTCTCATGCCCGGCTAAGCCCTTATCCAGTCGCCGAAGTCACTCTCTCCGTCCCACTCCGCCGACCTCTGGTCTATCAGACTCGACTCGAGGGTCTGCTCGAGCGAGTCATCAATCCTGATCAGGTTGTTGCGCTTCAGCAGCCCCGGGCTGAGTCCCGGTAGCAGGATTGACATCGCCCTAGGGACTCTACCGGGATAGACCTCGTTGACGTGCCTGACGATGTTGGTGGTGCAAGTATTGGTGATGCTGTGGTACCACTCGGGACGGTCATGTAGGTCGTTGGTCCTGCGCAGGAACGACTCGAGCAGCCTGCGGTGATTGTCCTCGCCGAGTACTATGCCCTCGAACAGGTGGGTCTTGGAGTTCCTCCTGCACCTAGCCCTGACTCCTATGGAATCACTCTCAGTGGCCCAGACGTAGAGCAACTCATACTGCCTCAGCATCCCCTTGATTGGGTGGTAAGTCTCACCGACCTCCCTCCTGACCTCAATCGAGCAGGCAAGCCTCCTCCCATCCTCGAACTCGAAACTCATCAGCGTGTGGGCTATCGGCTTTCGCTTTGGGTCGAAGTACTCCAGCACCAGCCAGATCGCAGTCACCTCGCTAGGACGAAACGTCCAGTCCGTCCAACGCTCGTCGAAGTCTCTCGTGGTCCTCCAGCGGAAGTCCCTGACATTGCGCAGGGTGACCTCGTCGCCGTCGAAATCGGCGTACGCCATCCTGCGATTCTCGACCACCCATTCGCGCTCGTTGGAGGGCTTTAGGCTCAGGTGTCTGAGTGTGAGGACCAGTATCACGGCGAGCCCGGCGAGCCATGCGTATTCCGCCGGGTCCACGCCCCTCCGTGGCACGGCCGAGCGCATCAAACTGTCCTAGAGTAGGGTGGCGCGGCAGGGGAGATTCGAACTCCCGAGGTGAAACACCACTGGATTAGCAATCCAGCGCAATGGCCAGGCTATGCGACTGCCGCAGTGGTCGTTCCACCCGCGTCAATCGCTTAAGCCGAGCGGTTTCACTCCTCTTCGAGCGTCGGCTCGTCCGCATCGGAAGAGTCCACTAAGTCAGCCGGAAGCCTAGCGACGAAGATGATTTCGTCAACGTAGCCCGACCGGTCGGCGTCGCGTAACTCCATGATTCGGGTTCCCTTGGTCACCTTGCCCAGAGTCTCCTTGGTCTGTCCGGACACCATCCTAATCATCATGCCAGTTCCTGTCAACATGAACAGCTGGTCTTCGAGGTCAGGGATTTGCCGCACGCTGACGATACGATCGTCGTCGCGCAGCGACATCGTTCGAACGCCCTTCGTTCCCCTGTTCGTGCGCCTGTAACCATCCCTCACCATGATGGATTCACCATCTTCCCCAACCACCTCTTTTCCTTCATCATCAAGCGCCACAATCATCTCGCCAGAGCCGAGTCTACTGCGCTTGGCCATGCCGTACTTGGAGATCGTCAGTACGCTGGTGTCGAAATCATCGGTCACAATCATTCCGATTACCCTGTCGCCCTTTCGTAGTTTCATTCCAGAGACGCCCTGGCTGACCCTGCCTTGGGCCCGCACCACGTGTGTGGTCATCGTCTCGCCAGAGTTCTGGTCTATCCTCGACTTCTCCTCGGCTGGCATGAACCTGCAGGCGTTGCCTTGCGAGGACACGAGAACGACGTGATCGGCATCACTCGCCGACCTGACGGTCACCAGCGAGTCCTCCTCTCCCTCAGCAAAGCGGAGGGCGTACTTTCCGTTGCGGTTAATCTTGACGTACTCGGAGAGGCGACTCTTCTTGATGCGACCGTTGGTGGTTGCGAACATCAGATAGTTGCCTTCTGGATTTTCGATGAGCTCCCTGCTGAGAGGGAGTATTGAGATTACCTTCTCCTCGTCGCGGATGCCGCCGAGCAGGTTGCGGATGTGTGAGCCCCTGCCGTGGCGACTGGCGGACGGCGTCTCCCATGCTCTGAGCCCGTATACGCGACCCATGTCGGTGAATATCAGCAACCTGTCCTTTGAGAAGCAGGTTACGATTTTGGAGGGAGCGTCCTCCTCCTTCGTCGCCACCCCCTTGAGCCCCTTCCCACCTCTGTTCTGCAGTCGGAAGGCCTCTACTGGGAGGTGGCGGATGTAGTTGTCCTGAGTCAACGAGATCACGAAAGCCTCCTCGGCTACTAGGTCCTCGCGATCCATGGAGAGCGGAGTCGGGTCGATGCTGGAGCGTCGCTCGTCGCCATGCCGCTCGACTACCTCGTCTAGCTCGGAAATGATGATCTCTAGGCGTTGGATGCGATTCCCGAGGATGCCCTTCAGGTCCTTGATGGCCTGCTTCAGTTTCTCCAACTCATCAGAGACCTCCTGTACATTCATCTTGGTGAGTTGGTAGAGGCGTCGCTCTGCGATTGCCTTGGCCTGCTTCTCCGAGAAGTCGAAACGCTTCACCTTGGGGTATTTCTCCTCACCCCTGAGGTACTGCTCGAACTGCTCCCGGGAGTTGGAATTCCGACCGACCTCGATAATCTCGGCCATCCTCTTTTGGGCCTTCATCAGACCCTCCAGAATGTGCGCCCGAGCCTGTGCCTTGTCGAGGTCGAACTGGGTGCGCCTCTCGATGACCGACTCCCGATGCCTGACGTGCGTGTGCAGGATTGTGCGCAAGTCGAGCTGGACCGGTTCTTCCTTCAGGATCCCCATCATGTTGGCGGAGTATGACTCCTGCAGCCTGCTCGACTGGTAGAGCTGATTCAGGACGGCGTGCGGGTCCGCGTTCTGCTTGATCTCTATGACTACCCTGATGCCTTCCTTGTTGGACTCGTCCCTGATGTCCCTGATTCCCTTGACGGCCTCCTTCTGGACCAGTTCGGCGATGCCTTGCAGCATCCCGGCCTTCTTGACCTGATAGGGGATTGAGTGGACGATTAGCCGCTTGCCCGACGAGTCGTCTAGGACCTCGACGTCAGAGCGGATGTGGAAGCGGCCGTTACCGGTCCTGTACATATCGACGATTCCGTCGATTCCGTGGATTGTAGCACCGGTTGGGAAGTCCGGTCCCTTGAGAAAATCCATGTACTCCAAGGCATCTATCTTTGGCGGGTTGTCAAGTCCAATCTTCCGATTCTGCTCGATGACCTTCTCTACGTGGAACTTGATGGCGGCAGCCACTTCGTTGAGGTTGTGCGGAGGTATCTTCGTGGCCATCCCGACGGCAATCCCATCGCTGCCGTTGAGCAGCAGGTTGGGCAGGCGAGACGGCAGCACAGCCGGCTCGGTCTCAGTGTCGTCGAAGTTGGGCTCCATGTCGATTGTGTTCTTGTTGATGTCATCCAGCATGTGCTGTGACATCCGGTCTAGGCGACTCTCCGTGTAGCGCATCGCAGCGGGGGGATCGCCGTCAATCGAGCCAAAGTTCCCCTGCCCGTCTATCAGGGGGTACCTGAGGGAGAAGTCCTGAGCCATCCTGACCATGGTGTCGTACAGGGCTTGGTCGCCGTGAGGGTGGTATTTCCCCATCACCTCGCCGACCGAACGTGCCGACTTGCTGTACCCCTTCTCATGGGTGTGACCAGCTTGGTGCATACCCCAGAGGATACGGCGATGTACGGGCTTGAGCCCATCTCTTACGTCAGGGAGTGCACGCCCGATGATGACACTCATGGCGTAGTTGATGTAACTCTCCGTCATCTCGTCGGAAACGTACCTACGTCGCATATCCTCAGCCATCTAAGCACCTCACACATCCAACGCCGTAACCTCGGTGGCGTGTTCTTCGATGAACGACCTGCGGTCGGGAACGTCCTCTCCCATCAGTTTCCTGAACAGTTCATTGACATCAGCCTCGGCTTCTTTCCTCTCAACTCTATGCATCGTACGAACTTCAGGGTCCATCGTGGTCTCCCAAAGCTGTTGGGGATTCATCTCCCCCAGGCCCTTGTACCGCTGTACATCTATCTTGGCCGTCGGAGATTCTTTCTGTAGCCGCCTCACTGCGGCGTCACGCTCCTTCTCAGTGTGCACCCACTCGGTGTGCTTGCCCCTAGATACGGAGAACAGTGGAGGCGCGGCGATGTACACATGGCCCTTTTCAATCGCTTCCCGCATGAAGCGCCACAGGAAGGTGAGAATCAGTGTGCGGATGTGGGCCCCATCAATGTCCGCGTCGGTCATGATGATGATCTTGCCATAACGGAGCTTATCGGGGTCGAAGGCACCATCTTCCTCTTCCTCGTTGCCGACACCAGCGCCGAGGGCGCGAATCATGCGCTGAATTTGCTCATTGGAGAACACCTTGGCGTGGTTGCCTAACTGCCTCTCGACGTTGAGGATTTTACCTCGCAGAGGCAGCACTGCTTGGATACGACGGTCTCTAGCGGTCTTGGCAGAACCTCCCGCACTCTCCCCCTCGACGATATAGACCTCGCATTCGGCAGGGTCCTTGGACTGGCAGTCCGCCAGCTGGCCCGGTAGCCCTCCGCCCTCGAGCACGCCCTTCCTGCGAGTCAGGTCACGGGCCTTGCGTGCGGCGTCCCTGGCTTTGCTGGCCAGTACCGCCTTGTCGACTATCGAGCGGGCCACTGAGGGGTTCTCCTCGAAGTAATCTCCGAGCTTGTCGTTGACTATCTGCTCGACGATGCCGGAGACCTCGCTGGTGACCAGTTTGGACTTGGTTTGGGCGTTGAAGGAAGGGTCTGGGTGCTTGATTGAGACGACCGCCGACAGGCCCTCACGGACATCGTCGCCAGACAGGCTGTTGACGTTCTTCAGCAGCTTCCTTGATTGGGCGTAGGAGTTGATTGTCCTAGTCAGGGAGCTCTTGAGTCCGGACAGGTGCGTGCCCCCGTCGGTGTTGTGTATGATGTTGGTGAAGCAGTGGATTGACTCTGAGTAGGCATCGGTCCACTGCATTGCGACCTCGACGTGAACCTCTCCCTTGTCGCCCTGCTTGGAGCCGAGGACGTGCAGGACCTCTTCGTGCGCGACCTCCTTCTTCTCGTTCATCGCCTCGACGTACTCGCTGAGACCGCCGTCGTACTTGTGCTCAATCTCAACTGCATCCTCGCCGCGGAAGTCACGCAACATGATTTGCAGACCCGCATTGAGGAAAGCTGTCCTTCGCAGCCTAGTGTTGATCTGTTCGAAGTCGAACTCCGTGACGTCGCTGAAGATGGTCATGTCGGGCTTGAAGTTGATGACGGTGCCAGTGCTCTCTGACTTGCCCACCGACTTCAGGGCGGCCTTGCGCTCGCCCCTGGAGTACTCCTGTCTCCACTCCTTACCTTCTCGGTGGATGGTCATGATCAAGCTCTCGGAGACGGCGTTGACGGCACTGACTCCCACTCCATGCAGCCCACCGGCCACCTTGTACGCCTCGTTGTCGAACTTGCCGCCGGCGTGGAGCTTGGTCATGATGACCTCGGCTGCACTCACCTTCTCCTCAGGGTGCTTGCCGACGGGTATCCCCCTGCCGTGGTCGATGACCGTCACCGATCCGTCCTTCTCAAGATTCACCTCGACTGTTGGATTGTATCCAGCGAGGTGCTCGTCGACGGCGTTGTCGACGACTTCCCAGATGCAGTGGTGCAGGGCTGAACCGTCGTGCGGGTCACCCAGATACATCCCCGGGCGCTTCCTGACAGCCTCTAGGCCTTCGAGAACCTGAATCGCCTTAGCGTCGTACTTTTCGCCCATTTTCTCACTTTCTCTTGAGGGTTCCCTTAGGGAACCCTCAGCGTACCTGTATTTTGGTACGAGCGGAGGGTTATCAACTCTCCTAAAAATGGCCCCCAAAATCGCCGAAACTGAAGCCCTAGTGAACCTTTCAGGCCTAAAGGCCTGGATATTCTCTCGACATGGTTATACCGGCCGCCAAGGTGGAGCGGCCGATGCCTCGTCCTCTCATCTGCGTGACGCTGAGTGGGTGCACCGTCGATGAGATGCTCAAGGACGCTGCCATGGCCACTGCGGCCGGAGCAGACATGGTCGAGGTTCGCTTCGACAAGCTCTGGGTCGTAGAGCAGATGCCTGAACCGGAATCCGAGGGAGAGGGTGATGAAGGTAGCAGACATCCTAAGTACGTCGAACCAGATTTCATCCCACAGCCACTCGACTCAGTGGACGTTCAAGGAGCACTTGAATCCCTCAAGCAGGGGATAGACCTACCTGTGGTGTTTGCATGCCGTCCAGAGCGACAGCAGGGCCACTATCCGGGCGAGGAGGAACAACGTCTCGATATTCTAAGGGCCGCTATCGACAGCGGAGTAAGTTGGATTGACCTAGAGGTCGACATCGAATCGTCCAGTCGGACCTCGCTGATAGAGGGGGCCTCCGGAGGCACGAAGGTCGTGGCTTCGTTCCACTCCGCCGAATCCCCGCCCTCAGCTTCTGAGATTATCCAGGACGTCGAGGACGGTTCAGATGATGGCGACATCGTCAAGGTGTGCTACAAGTCATCGGGCCGTGGTGACGGCTTGCGTCTATTCGAGGCGGCGTGGGGCCTCAGAGGCACTGGGTCGAGCTATGCCATAATGGGATCCGGCTGGGGCGGCGACTGGACCCGGATTCACGCCCCACTTCTTGAGCAGACTCTGGTTTACACCACGACCGACAAGGGCATGCACCTCTCTAGGCAGGGCAGGATAAACGCATCAGACCTGCAGACCGCATGGCAGTTGCTTGAATACGAGACGAACTAGTCTTCCCCGCTGCGCTCGTCGCTCTCCTTCTCAAGGTAGGGGACCTGCCGCAGGTCCTCCTCGTCACCCAGGCCTGCTGACATGTACCTGCTGTGAATCACTAGGGGCCCCACTATGCAGGCTATCGGCAGTGCTGCGATGAGGACGTAGGCGATGAAGACGGGAAGGGTAGTCCTCTCCTCGACGTCTACTAGAACCTCCACATTCATGACTCCACCAGCAGCCTTCCTGTCCGAGCCCCTCGCGTTATCCCAGCCATCTACCACTAGGTAGTACTTCGGATCTCCTCCGTCGAACCAAGGTGTCGAGGACCACGCTGACCCCGTCGAGTCTATAGCCACCGAGAACACCTGGCTGGAGACGTCCTCATAGTAATGGACATCCCTGAACGGCAGCCACATGACCATGTCCCTCCATTCCACCGGCAACTCCTCCAGCGCCGGCCCGAATTCTTCCCACTCCCTCGATTCGTAGCTCGAGACGTAGCGGTCCCAGTTCACCGCGTCCATCAGGTATACATCGCCAATCGCGCCCATGGTGGGAGCCGACTGTGAGTCGGGACTGAGGTAGACGCAGAATGTGTACTGGTAACCGGGGACCAGTTCCATCCCAATGGCGTTCGCGCTGTCGTTGTAGACCGTCATGTCGGTGCTGAAGTCACGATCTAGGGACCTCAGAGAATCCGAGTCGTCCTCCCAATAGTCCCAGAACCCCACACTGTCAATCGAGGTCTCCTCGAAGTACTGGTCTATGTTGGGAGTATTGCTGGCGGGTACATCGCAGTCTGCTTCAGCGGACGCGACAGGGGCTGCGATAACAGCATAGAGCATCACTACGGCAGGTAGGACGAGGCAGAGGTTGAGGGCGCCGGCAACGAGCTTACTGGGGCCGTTCTCCACGCTCAGCGCCTCCTTGTCCGAATGGGTCGGACGTATCCTGACTCCTTGTTTCTTCGCTCCTGGACCGTTAGGTACTTCGGCTGTGGAGGGGGATTGTGCTGATCCATACCGGGAAGACCACCTTCGACTTCCACTTCTGTGACGTCGTAGGTCTCCAGCATCTCCTCGGCATCCACCTCGTCCTCGTCCTTTTCCCGCATGATGAGCCACCCCAGAAGAAGGACGGCAGCGATGAGGGCAAACAGACCAGCGCTCTCCCTGTTAGGTACGAGGTCCTCCCATGTCAGGTCGGAGAGCGACTTGGGCTTGTCATCCTCCTGCTCGGCAAGGACCGTAATGACGTACTCCTCGGACGAGCAGACTCCCACGCCGTCGCATACCTGCATCAGGATTCTGATCTCCCCTGGCTGACTCCAGGTCTGGTTCCCCCAGAGCCAGTCGTTACGCGAGTCACCGTCGAGGTCGGTGTCCTGCAATGCGTTGAGGTCCCATCTGACTACCAGTGGTCCCGTCAGTGGCCGATCGCGATCATTGGCGGGGTCCCCATCGCCATCGCTGTCGTCAGACTGATCTAGGTCCATCCAGGCCTCGATGCCGTCGATGAGGTCGGCATCGTAGGCACTGGAGTTAAGCAAGACCACGTCGTCAATCGAGACGTAGTCGGCCGAGATCGGGTCTTCCGTCGTGATTATCGGGGCCCTTGAGACGTGTACAGTCAGGGTCGTTCTGTTGGTCTCGCCGCCTTCGAATCCGTCGACCACAGTCAGAGTCACAACGTAGGTCCCGGGTATCTGGTATGAGTGCCACACGACAGGTCCGCTGACTGGTGAGCTGGCATCGCCGAAGTCCCAGATCCAGGAGACGATACCATTCCACTCCGATGACTCGGAATCCGTGGAAGTTCTGCCCACGAACAGGGGGTCGGCGTCATAGCTGCCTGAACCATCGAATCTGATGGGGTCTCCCGGAGCCACGAAGGCAGCCCCAGTCGATGTATGGGGGACCTGCCAGACCACTCCGTCTTCGGTCAAGGGGATTTCTCCCAATACGGTTCCGTTGATGCTCGGGCAGCTGAATTCGAGTTCGGGCACGGGCAGAGGGTTGGCTATCCTAATCGAGTATGACTTGGTGGCTGAGGAGAGCCCCCTCTCGTCGATTACGGTGAGGCTGACAGTGTACAGTCCGGGCTCTAGGAATGTATGACTCACCGAGGAGACGTTGTAAACTGGGTCGTCGAGATCCGAGATCTCCCAGATTGTCTGCAGCAGCGCCGTGTCGCCGTCGGGGTCGAACGACTCGCTGACGAACGTGTATGACGTGTCCACCTCTCCATCGAGGGGCCTTGCGAAGACGGCTACAGGCCTCTGGTTGAGCACCTGAACCTGCAGTATGGCCACCGAGGTGTTTCCATCATCATCAGTGACCTCGAGGGTGACGTTCTTCATTCCAGGCTCGAGCCACCCTACCTGGGGGTTCTGCTCTATCGACTCCGTCGATGAGAAGTCCGAGGTCAGGGTCATTCCGGAACCGTCCAGATTGACTCCGCCCTCGAAGAACCAGTAGTACTCGACTATCATCCCGTCGGAGTCCTCGAAGACTGTCGGCATGGTTAGAGGGGTCAGGGTGTCGGTCTGCAATGGCTCGTCGAAGATCTGCTTGGGCAGCCGATTCAGGACTTTGATGTAGATTGAATGCTCGACGCTGTGTAATCCGTCGTCGACGGTCAGGGTCAGCGTGTACACGATTCCGTCCGCGCTGCCATCGACCCAAGAGTGCCCCGCTTCGGCAGCACCGCGGCCGTCCTCGGTCTGCCCGTCACCCCAGTCCCACGTGAAGATTAGCTCATCGAGGGGGACGTTGTCGGTGGTCCCTCTGGCTGAGAACTGAACCCTTTGGTCCGTGAGCAGAACCAGTTCGTCGGTGATTACGACGCCGTCTACGGAAATTTCTGGCACAGGGTCCGAGTCATCACTCACCGAGATGTTCCACGACTGTGGCTCGGAGTAGTACCCACCCTGATCCTCCACCACGAGGACGACTTGGTAGTCCCCCCCGTTGAGGTACGAGTGGGTCGGGTTCTTCAGCCCGGAGGAGTTGTTGTCACCGAGGTCCCAGACGTAGCCCACTGGGGTGTCGTTGTGGCTGAACGTGCCATTGAGCTGCCCGAATCCCCACGAGTCGTACCCCGATCCGAACATATCCACGGGCAGCCATGTCTGGGTGACTGAGGTGGAGACCGACCCTGATGCCACAGGCTCCATGTTGGCCAGAGACATCGGGAGGGAGAACGCTTGGTCAACAATCTCGCCGGTGACGTCGCGGATGCGTATGCCGAAGGACCAGTCGCCCGACGAGGGCGGTGTGAACCACACGCTCCTGGGGGAAGGGATGCTATTACCCGCGGTAATGTCGAACACCACCGAGTCGGAGATTGTGTTGTTGACGAAGGCCTCGACAGTCACTTCGAGGATTTCGAAGAACGCGTTAGACCCCACCTCCATATCAATCTGCACACTGTCGTCCAGACCGTCACCGTCCCTGTCGAAGGGTGATATCGTGTCTATGGAGACTTCCGCGGGGTCGGTAATCAGGCCCGCGTGCACAGTCACCGATGCAGTGGGATAAGACCCCGTGGTGATGCCGCATGACACGTAGTTATAGTCGCAGTCAGAAACCATGGACTCGTACCACGTGAGTAGCCAGACCTCGTCAGTGGTGTTTCCGAAACCGTGCACCAGCCCAGTCCCGGCCCCACTCCCCGAATCGATTCTCATGCTGCTCATGGACCAAGTCCCCGTGACCGCATCACGCGACATGATGGCCCCTTTGAAGCCGAACTGGGTTGGTTGCACCATGAGGTTCAGTGGGGCACCCGAGCCTTGCGAGAACTTGTACGCCCTCATACCCCAGCCCTCTATGTTCTGACTGGAGCTGTTCCAGTCGTTGACCCACTGGTCGTTGTATCCGCTCATCTGAGCCTTGCAGATGTAGGCGGCTATGCATCCGGAGGTAAGATCCAGATTTGAGAACCCGAAGGCTCCTTGGGCACTGTCGAGAGAGACCGCCGCGCTGAAGTTGGCGAATATCTCGCTCATCGTGGTGCCAATGGCGGTCGCACCCGTCTCCGGATTCTGAGCGAGATTCTCCACTGCATCCCCCCCGGTAGCGGTGTCGGCGACTAGCCTCTGAATCGCTGCCCCTCCGCCGAGCTTGTCTGCGAGGTACATCAGGAACATGAATCCGGCACCATAGTCGGCGATTCTGCCGTTCCACCACCTGACGCTGAGGCTGCTGTCCTCCGACCACGAGTTGGCGTGCCCGGTCAGGGTGCTGGTGACGCCGAAGCACAGGTATGCTGCCATGTCCGCCGCGCCCTCGTCAATCCACAGGTACTCGTACGGGTCTCTCGAGTTGTGCAGCAGATGCTCAAACTCGTGAGCGAGGATGGTGTTCCTCCAACTCATGTCATCGACGTCCACGAAGACCGATTCCCTGACTGAGGAGATTCCCGGTGAGAAGTATCCGCCAGTCCCTCCCGCGCCGTCAATCGAGATCAGGACAATCTCAATCTGGCAGTTGTCGTCGAGGTCCGGCGGACTGCCGAAGTAGGTCGTGTCCGTCGGGTAGATTGTCGATTCCCATGTCGAGGCGATGTCGTTGAGGGTGGTCGAGGGGATTATTTGGCCATTTTCGACCAGTATCGCGGAGTTGGCCGAGGTCTTCTGTACAGTGACGGATACGGTGCCTCCGGCCGTGGATATGTTGCCTGTATCGCCCTGACTCCACTCATTGGTGCAGGAACGGGTAGTGGATTTCGAATTCAGGTAGCCAGAAGAGAACGGCAGCACCAACCCGGGGTAGCCAGCTTCCCTCCATTCCATCTTGAGGTGGCCGGTGGCCGAGAACACTGGTTCGGAATCGTTTGTGAACATGTACCGCTTGCCCTCAATAGAGGGGTCGAACTCCGATAGGTCGCCTGACATGACCTCTACCGCGGACGCATCGGAATCCGACTCAGCCATAGCCAGTGGGGACAGGCTGGCGAACAGCATCGTCAGGACCAGCATGACAGAAGCCCTGCGCGACCCGGTCGATTTGATTGCAGACACGTTCAACACTCCGTGTTGTTTTCAGCCTCAATCCGCTCAAAGACCTATTTTAACATCGATGGAGCAACGTTCGTACGTGCCTCGTAGCGGCCCGGCCCGTGTTGCGTTCTTCGCAGTGCTGCTCACAGCCCTCGTATGCAGTCACCCGGCGGCTGCCCAAGAGCAGTCGGAAACGGTTGATCTGATTCTGATTTCCTCGCACCAGCATGATTCGCAAGCATTCACCCAGGGGCTTGAGATGCACGATGGCTCACTCTACGAGAGCACCGGGTTGTACGGAAACTCCAGCCTCAGGGAGGTGGACCCCACAACTGGAGAGGTGGTCCGACAGGTCGATCTCGACGAGTCGATTTTCGCAGAGGGTATCACAGTAGTGGGAGAGACCATAGTGATGCTGACTTGGAAGGAGGGATTGGCGCTGGTTTTCGATATCGAGTCCCTCGACGTCGTCTCCAACCACACCTACTCGGGGGAAGGCTGGGGGCTTTGCTACGACGGCACCCACTTGGTGATGTCCAACGGGACCTCAGAGCTGGCATTCAGAGACCCCGACGACTTCTCCTTAGTATCGACCCTGCAGGTTACCGACCAACTTGGCGAGGTGGGTCTGCTGAACGAGCTCGAGTGCGTGGGGGACAGGGTGTACGCGAACGTCTGGGGCAGCGACTCGATTATCGCCATAGACAAGGCCACCGGTGAGGTGAGCCTGACCATCGACGCCTCGATTCTAGCAGAAAACGAGTCAGACGGGTACAACGACGTGATGAACGGAATCGCCTACGTCCCGGAGCAGAATGCCTTCCTCATCACAGGCAAGAACTGGACCTCCATGCACCTCGTGGCTTTCGGAGCCACTCAGGCCCCCCAACAGGAGTCCTCGGAATCAATCCCCCTGTCCATCCTGAAGTCGATTTGGCCCGTGCTGCTGATTGCCGTCATGGTAGTATTCCTGAGTTCGATGCGCCTTCTGAGCGCGATTATGCAGTTCCTGATGATGTTGCTGTTCAAGCGGCAGGCTGAACAGCCGCCGCTGCCCAGCGAGGGGGAGCAAGGGGCGGGTGATGGGTAGTGAGCGAGGCGGACGACGACGAGTTCGACAATAACAGTGCGATGGAACTGTGGCTTCACGACCTCTCAGTTGACTCAGCCACTAGAGTGGCTGGCGCACTGATGATTTTCGTCGGCAGCCTTCTTGGAGTCCTTCTCGGGATAGCCCTCATCTCGACGAATGTCGGTGAGATTCTCGCTGGACAGTTGGATGGCTCGGATGGCGTTGCGAATGTCGATGGAATCGTCAGCACGGCTCTGGAGGACAGCACCACAGGAGGCGAGCCTGCAGAGGGTGTAAGAGTAGGTATACTCGATTCTGACGAGCTCGAGATTGGTCACGACTTCACTGACTCGGGAGGTCGCTTCTCGATAGACGACGTTCCCAGACGGTCGTCCACGCTGCTGGTCGAGCATCCCGGAAACCGAACCGTCAGAATCACTCTGGTCCCTGGGGACCACGCCCAGATCTCAGTCACCCTGACTCCCGGGGAGGGGTTCGACGAGTACGACATGTCTGGTGAGAGCCACCTCGGCGAGTCCGTCCTAATCGCCTCGACCATTGCGGCGCTGACTCTGCTGGCCGGGTTGGCCGGCATGGTAGGGGGCCTCGAGGCATACCGGGGCGACCGCTACCGACGGACATGGTGGCTGTCGTTCTTCGGGCTGTGGAGCCGTGGCATGCTGTTCATCGGCCCCATGTTCATATTGCTGGGGATGGGGATGACTCATCTGGCCAGAGACCAGTTCACCGACTACACAGAGGATTGACGAGGTTTTCCCGTGTACCTGATTACCGTCGAAGGAGGTGATGGGGGCGGCAAAGGTCTCGCCACCAAGGTCATCTCGGATGTTCTGGAGAGGGAGTTTTCGTTCACCTCCGTTGAGATTACAGGGGAGCCGCGCAGGGAGCACCCGCTCGGCCGGCTCGCCATAGAGTCGGTGCGCAAGCACACCATGACTCCCGAGCAGGAGGCCGGGCTCTTCGCGGCCGACAGGGTGGATCACTCCCATGGTTGGATACTGCCCCGTCTGGAGGAAGGCAGGGCAGTGGTCAGCGAGAGAAATATCCACTCCTCCTTGGTCTACCAAGGCATAGTTGGCGGACTGGGCGTCGATAGGGTCGCGCACATGAACTCGGCCGCCCTAGTCCCTGACCTATGTGTCTGGGTGGACTGCGACCCCGAGGTGGCGTTGAGGAGGATTAAGGGAGGCACGCTCAGGGCACTGACCGAAAAGGAAGAGTACTTCGAGACTTCCGAATTGCAACTGAGAATCAGGGAGGGCTACACCTCACTGCTCTCAGGGAGGGAGGAGATGCCGACTCCGTTCGACATGGGCGCGGTGATAGGGCCTATCCTGAATGAGGGCACGGAGGGGGACTTCCGACGCGAATTGACCCGTAGAATCAGGAAGTTCGTGCACTCGAGGCCAGAGCCGCTGAACGTGGGGATCGAAGTCGTAGAAAGGCACTTCCTGCGCAGGCTGATGATGGCCTCGAGGGGGCAGACCACGCTCTCCGGAATCGGGATGACGCCTGCCAACGAGGGTTCTGGCCGGCTTGACGGCTCGCCACCATGGCGAATTCTCAGGGACGCCCAATCAGAGCATGAGGTCGCGCTGACAGGCGTGGGAGAAGAGACTAGAGTCGATGTACCCATCAGCATCCTATCCCACTCCATGTCTTCGATTTGCGGGACCCTGTCGCTGCTGCCAACAGCCGACGTATCCGAGCTTCGCCAGGCCCTAGGCCCGGTGAGGGCAGTGTCGGAACGCCACACCCAGAGGATAGTCAAGTTCCTCCACGAGCACACCGATTGGGTGCACAAGCACAAGGCCCTCGTCGGAGGAGATGCCCCAAGGTCCCAATTGAAGCAGGAGTATCGCGCGCTCGGGACGACCCTCCTCGCGATATGGCCACTCAGGGACGCCATCAGACGTTGGGCCTCTGACAACCAGGATACTCATCTCAGGTTCGCGATGGGACAGATTGTCAGGTCCGGCGAGCACCCCTCGGCGGTGAGGGACACCCTAGAGAGAATCGCCTTGCTGGGCTCGGGCAATGCCGACTCCCCGCTACCCTCAGGAGCCAGCGGCCTAGTTTCATGGTGGCAGGGCAAGTAGGGCTCACTTCAGCGTCAGCCTCGCGTCCGCTGGCAGCAGGACCGAGGCAGGATCGTCCCCGAAGTACTTCGTCCTAGCACACAAGGCCGAGCAGAACCACCACCCCATCACCACCCCCGCCGCGATTCCAGTCAAGATTCTCAGTGGATTGTTCGACTCGTAGTCAGTCAGCATCTGGGTGAAGCCGTCTACCGCCATCGGCCCGAGTCCGATGCCTATCACGACAAGCATTGCTAACATCCTCCTGTCTGCTAGGTAAATCGGCTCAAGAGCGTGATCCGGGAAGACCGAGAGGAAACTGTCGCGAATGGTCCATCGGTTCAGCCCGCGCCAACCGAAAAGCAACGCCCCCGCGAACAGCCCTAGGAATATCCCGATGTCCCTAGTGCATACCGGCATCTGGTTGCCGTTGATCTCCCATGACCTCTCGTGCTTCTGATGGCAGTTCAGATCCCCAAAGCCGTAGACAAAGGCCCAGACCGGGTTGAGTTCGGTCCAGGCGAAAGTGCCCCCGTGAGCCGATTGGTCGTGACCGACGGGAGAATCCTCGCCGTGGTCCTGGTTGCCCCAGCTGCCTTCGGTTGCGTAGTCCATGGCGTTGGCCCTGCCGGACAACTCCGGGACGCTGCCCTCCGGCATCATCGCGGGGGCGATGAAGCACAGCAGCAGGTACCCTCCGGCTATTGCTGCCACCGTTTTGCATACGCCGACCTCCCTAGTCCTGTCATTCAGCCCATTCGCAAGAGAAGCCACGTCCATGGCAGATGGTGCATGCTGATGAACTATGCCACATGGCTCGTTTCAACTCCCTCGCACCCTCTTTAGCCCGCACTCGCTGCGCCCATCATGGGCGACCTGAACTACCGCGACGCCGCATGGCTCGGTATCGTGGTCGGCTCCATGGTCGCCGTTATGGCGACGTTCATCGCTATCTTCCTCAGTGGACTGGACGACCCCGAGGTGGTCGGCTCCGTGCGCTCCGGCATCGTGGCCGGCCTCGCGGCAGCTGTGGTCGTCACCACCTTCGCGTACTACAGGCTGCGAGAGACATCTCGGTCCGGCAGGGACCTCGGTGCAATCAGAGAGGAAGAGGTCAAGAGAGTGAGGGCAATACTTGCTCAGATAGGAGAAAGAGATTCAGTTTGGGCCACTCAGTCTTGGCTGGTTGAGGAGAAGGTTAGGAGAGACCGACGGGTCGTGGGGGTCGCGCTGCACGGGCTCGATGCGCACACCACCGCTGCTACCGCTCGCACGCCCTCTGAGCCCGCGTCGGGCAGCGAGCTG
>ERZ724560.49-NODE-49-length-21146-cov-2.362672_pt1 | contig 21146 bp, 16 predicted proteins | sample MGYA00375854_ERZ724560 | MGnify/ENA primary metagenome ERZ724560 (study PRJEB28725, sample SAMN03264854) | marine sediment metagenome | biome: marine pelagic biome; feature: marine oligotrophic desert; material: ocean water | place: Pacific Ocean:North Pacific... | reverse complement strand
GGCGTATCTTTACTAATAGCTTTGTCCGGCGGACTGCTCGTAACCTTTATTACGGTGGTGTTTTCCGCCTATCGGGCGAGCAACCTAAACATAGTCGTTGCCATTAGGGGGTTGAGAGATGAATTTGTTAAGAAGCCTTCGCAGCCAATAAGAAAGAAACTCTATGACTTCCTTTGGACTCTTGTTTTTCCTCTTAGGCAATTGAAACGCATCATAACTGGCGATGGGAACAGATTAACAAATTTTCTTACTCTTGTGATTTTCCCAATTTCCTGGCCTGTCAGTATTCTCATTTCATTAGTTACCCTGTCCGGAAGGCATTTTTACTTAGTTTTGGGATTGCTATCGGTCTTCCTTTTATCATCTGGAATTATTACGGAGACGGGAGCCAGCTTCTTTATTGGGTTGACCGGTTTCGTCCTCGCAATAGGTTTATTTATTAGAGCCATGGCCTCCAGGTTTACAGATGATGCAGAAACAATTAACCAACTTGGAGGAACCTTCGAGGGAGGATTAGTATTACTCGTAAATTCCTTACCATTTGATTTCTTCGAAACTTGGACCGGAGAATTATCCGAACCTGGTCCATGGTTCTGGCCGATTGGAGGTGCGATATCTACGGCCGCCGCTGTCTGGCTGCTCATGTCTAATACAAGAATTCTTATAGCTTTCTTGAATTTAATCCTATCTAGATTTTCCGGACTTAGAGCAGTTACAAAGACTGCAATTAGTTATCCAATGGCATCAAAATTTAGAACCGGCTTAACAGTCGCTATGTTCGCTTTAATCATATTCACGTTGATGATTTTCTCCGTTCTTAATGGGATAGGCGACATAACCTCTGAAGAGCCAGAGAGAGTTACAGGGGGATATGATATTAAAGCCTCCATCAGCCGTGACTTGCCTATCATGGGGGATATCAGAGATTCATTAGTTATGTCCGACTTCACCGTAGTCGCCGGGGCCTCAAAAATTCCGATCGAAGTTCGGGAAATTGAGGGAGAAAATAATACCTTTAAAACTTCTAATCTCGTCTCGTTTGAAGAGGAGTTTTTTGAAACGACTAGATGGAAGATGGCCCACTTCGATCCTAAATATGGTGCTTCGGAAAAAGAGATTTGGAATAATCTGGCGGCCAACCCTAACTTAGTGGTGGCAAATGCATCAATTATCCCATCAGGAGATCCTTTCGGCCCTCCTGATCGCAGCTTTAAAACTTCTTATATAGAGGCTGGAGATCTAATGGGAATGGAGGCCTTTTCCGTAGCAATGAAGGAACGGAAAGCTGCTGTCGAACCACAGGATTTGGTTGTTATAGGTATCGTGGAGCGTCTTGCTTCAGGAACCGGCTGGGGAGCTGAGTCGGCGACATTCTATTCATCGAGACCTTTGGTCTCAAAAATAGTAGACGAAGCTGTCCCACTCGACACGTTTTACTTTTCATTGGTAAACAAAAACGAGGTTTCCAATTATGCTCAGAAGTTGGAAAGAACCTTTTTGGCACACTCAATGAATGCGGAAGATCTTATGAAAAGCCTTGAGGATGAGAATGCCACTGGCGACGCTTTCAACAAACTTTTCCAAGGCTTTAGTGGCTTGGGACTCGTGGTGGGAGTTGCTGCGATAGGAGTTTTATCCGTTCGGGCTGTCGTAGAACGCAGGCAGTCAATAGGTGTTCTCAGGGCAATTGGATTTAGATCTGGAATGATACGTGCTCAATTTCTCATTGAATCTTCATTTATAACTCTTCTTGGAATTGTTGTTGGAATATTTCTTGGGATATTGCAGTCATGGCTCATCTTCCTGGAAATATCTAAGGAACTTGAGGGAGCCAAATTTGTTGTTCCCATAGCAGATGTGGGGGTACTGATAATTGTTACAATTGTTGCGTCCATTTTAGCCAGTGTTATCCCTGCAAATGAGGCTAGTAAGACATACCCAGCGGAAGCCTTGCGGTATGAGTAAGAGAACCTGGGAAATCTGAGTGTCGTGGAACCTAAAAATCTTTAATCGACTTTGTTGCCGGACATATTCCGACTAAGTTACATTGGCCAGATTTTATTTTTACCATTGTTGTTTACTCAGTCCATGTCCTCTATTCGGTTAACCTGTAGAGAAGGCACAACTTAGAATTTGGGTGAGTTTAATGTCCACAAGGACAAGTGAAAGTTTTATAGATAGCAATCTTGATTATGATGTGGTTGTTATTGGCGCAGGTATTTCTGGCCTATACCAACTTTACTGTCTACGAGAGGCAGGATTTCGCGCCTGTATATTAGAGCGTGGAACAGGAGTTGGTGGTACATGGTATTGGAACCGTTATCCTGAGGCGCGTTTCGATTCTGAAAGCTATTCTTATGCGTATTCATTTTCTGAGGAACTCCTCGAGGAATGGAATTGGTCCGAGCACTTCGCGTCACAGCCCGAAATTCTTCGATATCTAGAATATGTCGCAGACAAATTTAACCTATTTAAAGACATAAGGTTCTCATGCGAAGTTACTAAGGCCCAATATATGGAAGAGGAGACGTGTTGGCAGGTTATATTGGCTGATGGTAGTACCGTCAGTACGAGGATACTTATTACTGCACTTGGGATTCTTTCCGAACCTACATTTCCAAATATCGAAGGAATAAATTCATTTTCTGGAGAATCCTTCCACACAGGTCTTTGGCCTAAGACACCAGTAACATTTGAAGGAAAGAATGTGGCCGTGATTGGCACGGGGGCAAGTGGGGTCCAAACAATCCAAGAAATCGCTGCCCAAGTCCGAAATCTTACAGTGTTTCAACGACGACCAAATTGGTGTGCCCCTCTGAACAACTCCGATATAGATGTTGATGAGATGAATGAAATTAAGGCGAATTACAAAGATATGTTCGCCATATGCTCGGAGAGTCACGGAGGATTCATATGGACATTGGACCCGAGAGGAACTTTTGAAGTAACTGCTGCGGAACGCGTCTCATTTTGGGAAGATCTATATGCAAGCCGCGGAATGAGTATATGGCAGGGAAATTTCAGGGACGTCCTATCGGACCCTATGGCCAATAAGGAGTTGTCTGACTTTATGGCCAACAAGATACGCCAACGTATCCATGACCCTGAGATTGCCGAACTATTAATTCCTAAGGATCATGGTTTTGGAACAAGAAGGGTTCCCTTGGAGACGAAATATTATGAAACCTATAATCGGCCTAATGTAGACCTAATTGATCTGAATCGGAGTCCGATCCGAGGGATTTCCCCGAAAGGTGTCATCACCAGTGAAGGGGAGTACAACGTAGACACCATCGTATATGCCACGGGGTTCAATGCCATTACTGGGAGCTTTGATCGCATCGATATAAGAGGTGCTTCAGGACAAGCACTCAAAGAAGAATGGAGTTCGCACCTGGAAACATTTTTGTCAGTACAGATACCAAATTACCCCAATCTTCTTATGATCAATGGTCCCCAGGGATTAGGTGGGAATCACCCTCGAAACATTGAATATAGTGTTGAGTGGGTAACTTCTTTACTGGAACATATGAAATCCAGAGATTTAAGACGAGTAGAACCCTCAAGATCTGCTGTACAAACTTGGTCTGAGCACGTTCGGGCAAAAAGTGGGTCGGCATTGGCCAACAAGATAGATTCTTGGATGACCGGTATAAACACCAACGTCCCCGGCAAAGATAAGAGAGTCGTTGGTTTTCGCTATGGAGGTAGTGTTCAGTCTTACCGTCTATTATGTGATAGTGTGGCCAAAGGTGGATACAAGGAAATGATTTTTTCTTAACCACCCCTTTTACTGAAATACTGGGGAGTTCTGAAAATGACAAGAGATATTTCGTCTGCATTTCCCTACACCAAGAAATTTCTTGACATCCGAGGAAGGCGAATTGCTTACGTGGATGAAGGTTCAGGTGATCCCATCATTTTTCTTCACGGCAATCCTACGTCATCATATTTGTGGAGAAATATCATTCCTTATGTTGAAGACCAAGGAAGGATTATCGCACCCGACCTGATTGGAATGGGGGATTCGGATAAATTACAAACATCAGGGCCTGATAGTTACACGTTTCAAGAACATTATGATTACCTTTTTGCCCTTATTGACCGTCTTGAATTGGATCGTTTGACATTCGTCGTTCACGACTGGGGCTCAGCTTTAGGTTTCCACTGGGCTAGCCTCAACGAAAGCCGAGTTAAGGCTATTGTCTATATGGAGGCAATTGTTGGACCACTTGAGACTTGGGAAGACTGGCCAGAAGTTGCAAGGAATATATTCCAAGCTTTCAGGTCCGAGGCAGGAGAAGAACTGATCCTGCAGAAAAATGTGTTTGTAGAAAGAATATTGGCGACGGATGGGAACTTAAGTGACCCTGAAATGGCTGTCTATAGAAAACCGTATCTTCAAGAAGGTGAACATAGGAGGCCTACATTGACGTGGCCTCGCCAGATCCCTATTGCTGGAGAACCGGCTGACGTTGTCAATATTACTGAAAATTACGCTCGGTTTATGAGCCAAACCCAATTTCCTAAGCTTTTTATCAATGCTGATCCAGGGTCCATACTAGTAGGACGACAACGTGATAAAGCCCGTTTATGGCCGAATCAAACGGAAGTGACTGTTAAAGGAGGCCATTTCATTCAGGAAATATCTCCACATGACATCGGTGTCCATATCAGGAGATTCATCGATAGTTTAGAAGTATGACCCCTATAGTGTTTAGTCACTTCATAAAGGAGCATCTAATCTTTCCCGTGCTCTGATTCGAGAACTCACTTCCCAATACTTCCCAAACCCACCTTAAATATGGGCAATACCGACTTTTGTTCAGAGTTGGGAATAAGACACTTTCGATGTATTCCCTGTTAATCCAATCATTTATTTAGCTCGAAAACCTATTGAATCAAGTGAAGAAGTGGCCTTAGGACGCCAAGTTGGTGAAAACATGTTTAGACCCATACCTATGCCTATGATTCCGAGTCCAATAGCCACAGATCCAAATACGGTTGAAAGACCCCATGAGAGTTGAATCGATAAAAACCCGACAGTGCCCACAACTATTAATCTAAGAAGACTAAGGCTTACAGGTATCACCATATGGCCCGTACCCTGGCTTGCAAAATAAAGGGCCATGCCACCCCCAAATAGTCCATATAGAGGCGCGACAATACCCAGGTACAGGGCCCCATATTCATATGCTGCCGGGTCGGATGTGAATTGGTCTAACCACAAGTTAGGGACAGTAGCGAAAACGATTCCTATAAGCCCGGTGAAAATAGCTGATAAACCACATCCAGTCCAGGCGATATTGCGTGCCCTTCCAAATTGGTTCGCACCGAAATTGGCGCCGACGGCTGGAGTTAATACCCCCCCAATCCCGAAGGCTATAGGAATTACCATAATCTCTAAACGGCTGCCCAATCCATATCCGGCCAAGGCAGAGGTACCGTAACTACCGATAATACGTGTCACTACAATAACAGTTAAGGCGATTGCACTGCTGTTTATGAGCCCTATTCCACCTACCTTCATAATGTCGTACAGGGTAAGTAGCTTGAATGGATACGGCCTTAACCTAAATTCAAATGACCCCTTCAGAATAAGGATCAACATGTAGATAGTAGTGATCCCATGGCAGAAAACCATTGCTAAGGCCGGCCCCGCGATACCCAAAGAGGGAAGAGGCCCCAAACCAAGCGTCAATGCCCCCGAGAGTATTATCTGGACTAAACTGCTCACGATAATTATGCGAGAAAGCAATAAAATTTCTCCTATTGCTCTCAAAATTGAACAAAGGAAGAAAAACACCCATCCAACCGCAGCCGCGCCAAAGAGTATCCTAGAATAAATTATGGCACCTTCAACGACCTCATTTGAGGCGTCAAAGAGCGAAAGGACTGGCCCACAGAATATTCCAAGAATGATGGTATAAAGGACAGACATCATAATGACGATGAGGAAACCATGCCAAGCAGCCTCCTCGGCCTCCGTTTGCCTATTACGACCCAATGCTCTTGAAACTGAGGAGGTTATACCACCACCTATCGCCCCTGCTGCCATCATCTGCATTAATGACTGAAAGGGAAATACGAGAGCAAGACTAGCCAGTTCGACAGTACCAAGTCGGCCTATATACGAGGCGTCGGCGATAATTATTGCAGTCATGGTTATTATCGCAACCATATTGGGTAACGCGAGGCGCAATAACATTTTCAAAATGGGAGAATTCAAAAATATTTGGAGCTGTGGAGTGCCCTGAGAACCCAACTTAGAATCTGCTCCTAAATCTCTCAAATAAACTATTGTAATAGTTTTCCAAATTATTGGCTTATTTGATCAACTCTTCTTGCCAAAAAAGATATTCATTCCAATAAATCAGACTAGCTAAAGGGGCCTTTTATGAGGCTTGGCAGATTAATAGGATTATTGAGAGTTTGGACAATAATCCAAGACCGGAAAAAGCTTAGATTATTGCAATTCATCCCAACCTGAATCTGTGAACACAGAATACTTGATTGGGAAACGTTTAGAGTATGAATGTTGTCGGGCGTTCTCCGCCCAGTCCTCGCAAGATATACCAGTCTCGCACTCCCTAGCATGCCAAGAGTAGTAGGTCCATGTAAGACTTAAGAAAAGCCCGATGAAAGCATAGATTAATAGGTTTCTAGAGATTCCTTTTCTAACTTTCACTAAGGTAAATAAGGAGAGTCCTAAAAATATGACAAAGCCAAGTACAAAAGAAAGCATCTATTTGACCCGCTTGATTCTTCTTATCGGAATCATGAGAAGAATCTCATATACACCTCAAAGTTATGTCATCAAAAAGCTCTTTTAAATGGCCGGCTTTTTGCTACGGATATGTCGTCACCAAAATACTGCAGAGTTTCGCCCTTGTTAATTCATGATTAAACAATTATTCCTTGTTCCCTTAAAGAAGGAATTTCATTGGGGTCTATACCCACCAAGTCCTTAAGTATTTCGTCTGTGTGCTCAGAATAGAGGGGAGCCCTCTCAACTTTTACAGGAGATCGACTAAGTTTTATAGGGCATCCAATCATTTTGTAGTCGCCTCTGTCCTTATCATTAACATCCACCACCATATCTCTAGTAATCAAGTGTTCATTAGTGAGAATTTCCTCTGGACTTAATACTGCGCCGCACCAGACTCCAGCGCTAGCTAACGCATGAAAAACCTCATATTTTGTTCTCTTGGATGTCCAGTCGGTTACGATTTTTATAACTTCATCTGGTCTCTCATTTCTTGCTGCCTCGTCTCCATAACGCTCGTCCCCGATTAGATCCTCCCGACCCATTACTGCTAGGACAGTTTCCCACAGTTGCCCCCTTAGATGGATCATCACATAATCATCGTATCCTCCAGGGCTACAAGCAAATGTGGGCGGTAAATTAGACTTTCCTAATATAACTCCTCTCTCATTTGGTTCACCCGTACTAAGACTTCTAATCAGTCTTATCCTCATAAGGTTTACAACTCCGTCTTGCATCGCTACTTCCACGTGTTGACCCTCGCCATCCTTATCCTTCTGCCTTAAAGCAGCCAATATACCTATTGCCATATGAAGACCAGTGCCGGAATCACCAATCCCAGCGGCCGTAGGCATCGGAGGACCTCCGTGTACTCCCGTGGCAGCCATCGCACCACCCATAGCTTGGGCGGCTGTTTCAAAGGATTTATAGCTGCTATATGGGCCGGTATCACCGTAACCTTTGATACTGGCATATATAAGACCTGGATTAATTTCTTTTAGTTGAGAATATCCGAGCCCAAGACGTTCCATGACCCCTGCTGAAAAATTCTCCAGGAGAATGTCAGCCCACTGGACTAACTCACTCATAATGGAGACTCCTTTTTCAGATTTCAGATCTAACGTCATGGCCTTCTTGTTGCCATTAAATATCGTGTAATAGACGCTGTCTTCACCTTCTATGTGAGCCATATCAATGCGGGTGTTATCCCCACCGACCGTGTCTTCAAGCTTTATAACATCCGCTCCTAGAAATCCGAGTAGTTGAGCACATGAAGGACCGGCCTGAACTCGGCTCATGTCGAGTATTTTTACACCTTCCAAGGCTTTGTCCATTGGATAATCCTCCTTAATTAAGAAAACCGGGACATCTAACGTTTTTATTTGTTTGTTGATTATAGTTGGATGTTCAGTGGGAACATGCACATACCGACTCACCGCAGCAGTTATTTACGGATGGGGGTACGTCAAGGGCAGGATTTCTGTCGAAGAAACCAGATGGTCGGATAGAAAAACCTGTGTAGGCTACAGGCATAACGGGCCAATCCTCTAGTCTCGGTATGTGATTGTGCCCAAATGTATACCAAACAACAACATCCGTGTCTGTTAGGGCACGATTTTTTTTCATCCAACTTGGAAGACCATCGTTTCCGGGATGCTGGTTAGGATAATCTCCCGCAGCAAACATTTCCTTCTCATCAAAGGCGGTCACCCACATATGTCCAGTCATGAATGCTGCTCTCTTCATTATTACAGCTTCATCATGATGGAATGGAAGTACGTTTTCTCCCGGTGCAATTTTGTAACTTACGGGTTGCCCAAGATAATTCTGCTTTGAATTATTAGTTACGCTCCAATATCGAGCCGAGAAGGGATCGATAATTCTAACAGCCTCTTCTTCTTTCTCAATGAGAGTCCTTTTAACGGAAAAAGCATTCCCGTGAGGATTATTATCACTTATAGGGTCAGTTACGGTATCTACTTCATATACCGAATTATTTTGCCCATCCACCATCATATCTAGCCGCACGTTGAAATAGTGTTGATGGTTGTGAGCAACAACTTGTGGAGCCACAAGGGTCCCATTTTTTGGTTCAACACCTGGATCAACTGCAGCGGAGTTGACAATACCAGTTAATTTTACTTCGTAGTCGATTCCACCATCTTGGTAAAAATACCAAAAGAAGCCATACTCATAATTTCCAACTGTTGCGACTGTTGATATGACAAGTCTCCTTGATCTCCTCGTCTCTGTTTCGCCTATCCTGTTATCTGTATGTTTCCAGAGTATTCCGTAATCCTCTTCATGCATGCAAACAACATTCTTTAATTCTGTGGCATCACCTTGTATGTTGAATAAGGCCATATCAAAATAATAAATTTCCCCAAGACAATCGCAGCCGAGTTCAAGTGAATTTGCACACCTTCCTATACCGACCTCGCCTGCGTCAAATACCTGTTTCTTATAATGGTCATTCGTTGGGTCTCCATACGGAACCACCATTTCCGAGAGCGCTGCACGGTAAATAATCGGTCTCACTTCACCGCCGTCTTCATAACCAATTGTATGAAGTACGAGGCCCTCTCGCTTTGTATATCCAACCCTTAAACGCCATTTTTGCCAGCAGACTTCTGTCCCGTTAACCTGAAAACTTGGTCCCTCGGGTTGTGTTATTTCTATTGGCTTAAGGTCGGTTCTGAATGTGGATTGGTATCGGGCTGCATAGTTACCGTCCTCAGGAGGTATAGGAACAACACCGAAGTCCTGTATTTCGACGATCTTATTTTTGTTTAAATCAAGTATTGGGGAGAGACCTTCAATTGGTCTCGCGTAGCCGTTATCACCATCCTCTCTTCTTACCCAGCATCTTCCAATAGCAAGACGTTTGCCTTCTTCCTCTTTGTTCCCAAAATTTGATATCGGCCATGGATCGATCATTACCAAGCTGGCATCATTTATCCCGCGTTTCTTTAACGCCTCAATCAGTTTAGGGTCCTTTTTAATATGGGCTTCCCACTCATTGAAATCCATATTGATATCGCCAAACATGAAAGCCGGTTGAACTCCAGGTATGTGTTCACAGCGGGTAATCTTTTTCAAGTCGAGAGATATCTCCAACTCATACAGACGTTCCGTTTTATAGTTCAATACCACAACAAAAACATCTCTTGTAATCGGGTCTCCCGGAACAAACGTGATAACTTCCGATTTAGGTGGTTCGATCAACATTATCGTTTCAAAAAGTAGTTCTATGCCAAGATGAGCTTGTTCTTTTACTAATGAACTAGATAAATTTATTTCCTCAAACGTTAGTGGATCCAAAGGATGGCGCGAAGATGTGGGGGACTTTGACAAGCTCGAATTATTTTTTGCAACTACCACGTTTCCCTCCGTTGCTGAAAGCGAAATTCTTCAGCTCACCCCGAGTTTGGGGGATTTTTGTAGGCTTTTTTATGACTAAGGCCATGCTATAGCAAAGGAATATATATTGCATCACCTCGGGTAAGGCACGGCAAAGGTAAATCAATCAGCAACAAAAGAATCTTCGGCATATCTCAGTGGCTTTTTAGATTTAGGCCACACCAATGGTTAACTAATAATTTCGATACCACGTGCCCGAAGATTGGGAATATGTGTCCTTGTGCTTTGGTGGTTGAAAGAATCTCCCTCTATATCTATATAGCGAAGCTTGGGAAGAGAGTTTAAAGGACTAATGTCCCTGATTCTGTTAAATGCTATCCCTATCCATTGAAGTTTGGTCAGTTTGGAGAGTGGGTCTATATTACTCACTTCATTATGGGACAGATTCAGAAACGCAAGATTCTTCAATGGGGTGATGGAACTAACATCGCTGATGTTGTTACGGGCGGCATGAATCCAGTTAATTTGAGTCAAGGAAGCCAAGGCACCTAGATCAAATATGTCGTTCCCATCGATATCCAAAACTTTTAGGGAAAACATATGGTTAAGCGCTGTTAAGTTTTCTAGGTTGTTGTCATTCAGGTTAAGGGTTTCCAGGTCATTAAGACTAGAAATGAAGCTAAGATCATCCAAGTCACAATTCTTTAATCTAAGTGACTTCAATTTCCTTAAAGTAGCTAGTTTTGAAACATTGGCAATTGACGTGTCACTAATATCCAAGGAGACCAAACACTGATTCCCATCCAAAAAATCTATATTCTCGATGTTTGCATTAGAAATTTGGAGATGACGTAAGTTAGACAGATTTTCTAGAGGATCAAGATCTATGTCTCCGGTGCACTTCAACGTCAATTTTTCCATGTTCGGGAGATACTTAAGAGAGTTGAGTTGCGTGGCTGTGGGGTCAATTAAAGAAACGACAATTGAAGAGAGTCCCTCTTCAATCATATTACTGGAAAGCGTCGGTGTGGAATTTGGGTTCGCAAATGACTCCAATATAGATTGGTCAAAATCTGGTGGAAGTTCATTTCCGTTTTCCAACTAAAACGTCTCTCTTTATCACCCTAAAGCAATTTATGCAGCTCCAAAAGCTGTGATCTATCTTGCAACACACCTTGGAAATATCGCAAGTAAACCATTAGGAAATTAATTGTGATATCCACCAAAATTTGTACTGAAACTGCGATACTTACCCTTGTAACTAACTAGGTCATCAAGGATGTTGGCTGGGTTAATGTGGGAGTAGTATCAATTACTGTAACAAGCTGCCACAGGCCACAAAATTTATATTTTGGGTTCGGACCGAGATTCTTGAGAGGCTAGTCCTCCGTCTCTAAACAGCTCATCTACTTCAACTTGAAGTCCATTTGCTAGAGCATTATTTTTGTTGGCGAGAGCTGTGACGGCCATCAATTCGCTTAGCATTTGCCCACTCATGCCTTTCGTTCTTGCACTCGCTATATGGCTGTTTATACAGTAATTACATGAGTTTGTAACACTTACGGCGATATAAATCATTTCCTTTACTAAAGAGTCTATCTCTCCTGAACCCATGACAGATTTGGTCTCGTTCCATGTGGTTCTCAATAATTCTGGATCGAATGCTAAAACTTTCCAAAAGTTATTTACCGAATCCGTTTTTCGGGTTTCCATAATGTCTTCATACACTCCACGAACAACTTCGTTGGCATCTTCGTACTCAATGTGTGTGACAACAGCCATTTTTGTTTCTCCCTTTTTGTTGTTATGGATCTGGTAGCGAGCTAGGTTATTGCGGAGGTTTTGGTTTGTGTGGATAATACCAGCGGTTCCATTTATGTCTATTACCTTGGCGGATTCTGCTTGAGATTAGCTTTACGGAGCACTAAATGGACATTCAAGAATACGGTATAAAACAAACCATTACAGGGGACTGATATGGAAATAGGTATCTCGACTTTCCCAACAGATTATTCGATAGATATAGCTGTCTTGGCACAGAAGGCAGAGGAACTTGGATACGACTCTATATGGTTAGCGGAGCACCCAATTCTACCTGTCGACTCTAAGACGCCCTGGCCGGGCTCTGAGGATGGGAAAATCCCTAAAAAATATGCTGATACGGCCGATCCATTTGTTGCCTTAGGCAGAGCCTCCGCAGTTACCGAGAAACTCCTCCTTGGGACCGGTATTTGTTTGGTCCCGGAGAGAAACCCGTTGGTTCTCGCGAAGGAAGTGGCAACTTTAGATATGTATTCAAAGGGTAGATTCCTATTTGGTATAGGAGCCGGTTGGCTACGGGAAGAAACTGAAATTATGGGTGGGGACTTTCCGCATCGGTGGACTCAGACTAGGGAAGCTGTTATGGCTATGAAGGAACTTTGGACAACCGTCGAAAGTGAATACCACGGAAAGTACTATGACTTCCCGCCAGTATATTCTTTTCCTATGCCCACTCAACGTCCACATCCTCCAATATATCTGGGAGGACATGCTAAAAATGTCTTTAAGCGGATAGTTTCCTGGGGGAATGCCTGGATGCCGAATCGAATAACTCCGAAAGAAATAGAAGAGGGTCGTAAACAGATTCAAACACTATGTGCTGAGTCTGGTCGGGACCCAAAAGAAATAGGTATTACTGTATACGGGGTTGCTGCTGACAGGGAGTTATTGAAAGATTTTGAAAGTGCGGGAGCGGAGAGAGCGGTCGTATCCATAGAAAGTGTTGCAGAACATGAAGCCCTAGAAAACTTGGAAGAGATCGCCGGGAAACTCTTATGACTGAGAGAGACTTTATCGGATATGGAAAAACACCACCGGTAGTCAGATGGCCAAACGGAGCACAAATTGCAATATCAGTTGTTGTCAATTATGAAGAAGGTTCAGAATATTCGCTCCTTGATGGAGATTCCACTCACGAAGTAAATAACGAAGTTCCATCTCCCGTCCCCTTGAATCAAAGGGATTTGGCTAATGAATCCTTTTTTGAATACGGAAGTCGGGTAGGGGTTTGGAGAATCCTTAAGATACTTGATGAGTATTCTATTCCCGCATCGTTTTTTTCCTGTGCTTTAGCTCTTGAACGAAATCCTACTGTTGGTCCTGCGATAGTTTCTGCTGGTCATGAGGTAGTAGGACACGGTAATCGTTGGGAGGAATACTATCTACTCGGCAAGGAAGATGAAAAACTCGCGATCGAGACTGCGGTTAAATCTATTACGGCATCGACAGGAGTACGACCAGTTGGTTGGTATACCAGATATGCACCGAGTGAGAATACAAGGGAATTAATCGCTTCTCATGGTGGATTTCTTTACGACTCAAATTCATATTCCGATGACATTCCCTACTATGTAGATGTAGATAATAATCCCTGGCTAGTTATTCCATATTCTCTTGAAGTCAACGATACAAGATTTTGGAGGGGAGGTATGAATCGCCCATCCGACTTTCTCGAAACTTTGATTAACACATTCGATGTTTTATATGAAGAAGGCGCGGAAAATCCCAAATTAATGAATATAGGTTTGCATTGTAGGATCGCTGGTCGGCCTTCACGAGCTGCGGTTCTTAAGCAGTTTTTTGATTATGTGGAAACTAAAAACAATGTCTGGTTCACACGAAGAGATCAGATTGCAGATTGGTGGCTTAAAGAATTCCCCCCAGGAAACTAGTGGCCATTGAGTATTTATTTCAAATAATAAGGCCTGACTTCATCACCAACGAGACCGATTTACCAAATTCGAGTGACTCAATACTTTGCAATGGATCTTTATTAAGGACAACCAAATCTGCGATTTTACCGGGCGAAAGACTTCCGAGTTCTCCATCTAGGCCTATGCACTCAGCCGCTGTAATCGTTCCGGACTGAAGAGCCTGTGAAGGGGTCATACCAGCTTCCACTAAAGCGGTTAACTCTTCAGCGTTGTTTCCATGCAACCATCCTCCGGCATCAGTACCAGCCGCCACTTTTACACCAGAGTTAATTGCGGCCATTAGGCTTTTCTTATGATCCAGAGCCATCTCTTGCGCACGTCTTTTTCCGTGGGGAGTTCCTTTTTCTGCGTGGTGCCGGTACACGGAAAATGTGGGAGTAAAAAAGATACTATTCTTAGCCATTAGATCAAGGCTTTCTGGAAATTTATGGAGAAACGTCCCATGTTCTATAGAATTGACTCCAGCTTCAATACTCTCAGTTAGACCGGGGCCTCCAAGTGCATGGCACATTACTTTTTTTCCAAGATTATGAGATTCCTCTACGAGAGCATCAATTTCACTCCTAGTAATCAACATATCCGTAGGTTCCAAGCCTGATCTGGAGCTGGCTCCCCCAGTCGAAGCGAATTTAATTACGTCCGCACCTGACCTGACCATCTCCCTTACTTTGGTTCTCATCTCGATAGGACCATTGGCGACCCCACTTGGTATTGCGGGATCACCTAACAGTGGAGATTGATGACCTGAAGAACTCAAATGTTCTCCAATGCCACCAGTTGGAGAAATAATATTGATTGACACGAGCATTCTTGGACCTGGAATCAAATTTTCAGTTATAGCGTCACGAATTCCCGCTGGAAGTCCACCAGCATCTCTTACAGTGGTATAACCGGTCTCCAAAGTTTGGCGCAAGACTGAGGCAATGCGCATGTACCTCTGGCTTTGGCTTTCGACTAATCCCCATCTCCCAGCTATGTCATAACCGAAACTAGCCAAGTGATCATGGCAATCTATGAGCCCAGGAATAACGGTGGAATCATTAAAATCAATTATCTCTACATCTGACGGTATTTTAGATTGACTGTAAGATTCGTTACCAGCAATGAGCTGATCCTCCACGAAAAGAATTCGATCTCTCTGCATGGAACCTTTAACGGAATCAAATAATTTGCCACAGACGATAGCTTTCAAAGTAAGTTCACCCCTAACCCTAATCTTTCATCCGTAGAATCCTTGGATATGGGAACATGATGGATCAATACGACTATCTAGTATATGTTTAGCCAGAAGACCTACGGAGAAAGGAGCCATTAGATGCCCATTATAGACAAATATGAACCACAGACCATCTTCGGGGAAAATGAGGCGGCGAATATTGAAGCACCGAGGGTTTTAATTGCTCCGAATCGCTATGTTCAGGGTCAGGGAGTATTAGTTAATCTAGGACGTTATTTGGAAGTTGTTCCAAGTAACCATCCAGCAATTTTAATATCAGAGAGGGGCCGGAAGGAATTAGGAGAAATAATAAATGAAAGTCTCAATGCCAGGGGAATCACTCCAACTTTTGAAATCTTTAACGGGGAATGTTCTCTTAGTGAGATAGAAAGAATCACTAATAAATTAGCCGCACTAGGCGAAATTGATTCACTAGTGGCTGTTGGTGGAGGTAAATGCGTTGATGCAGGCAAATCAGTCGCCTATCGCCTGAAATTACCTTCCATCATATGCCCATCACTTGCATCAAACGATGCTCCATGTTCTGCACTCTCTGTGTTGTATACAGAAGAGGGAGTATCTGAAGGAGCCGAATTTTTCCCGTGGAGCCCTGCTCTTGTGATCGTAGACACTGGCATCGTCGCTAAGGCCCCGGTTCGCTATTTGGTCTCGGGAATGGGGGATGCGATGGCTACCTGGTATGAAGCAGATACATGTTTTCGTAATTCTAAGGCGAGAAACACAGTAGGAGCTCGCCCCACTCTTGCCGCAAGAGCTATCGGGGAACTTTGCGCCAACACACTTTTCGAATACGGTGTTAGCAGCGTGGAATCTGTGTCTCGGTCTATAAATGATGAAGCTCTAGAACGAGTTGTTGAGGCGAACACTCTCTTAAGTGGAATAGGGTTCGAAAGTGGAGGATTAGCGGGAGCCCACGCAGTTGCACAATCTTATACAGTGATTCCGCAGATTCAGGCAAATTACTTGCATGGCGAGATGGTTGCCATGGGGCTTCTAGTACAGTTGTCTTTAGAAGAACGCCAATTAGAATGTGAAAAGGTTGCTACCTTCTTCTCCCAAGTTGGACTCCCGGTCAATCTGTTACAGCTGGGACTTGAGGTAGAAATAGAGCAGGCTTTAGATGGAGTCGTTAGAGCCGCACTGGACTCCTCTATTATAGGCAACGAGCCTGTTGAACTGAATCATTCAATTCTCATGGACGCATGTTTGTACGCCCACAATATTGGGCTTAAAATCGCCAAAGATCAGGGAGATACTGCCTTCAAAAACCTCCATTGAAAAATGTAAAAATAAGTCATGAAAAACCGAATCAGAGTAATCAATTGGGAGAGAATGCGCTATGCCAAATAAAAAATTACGACTAGGTATTATTGGTGCCAACGTTGGTTATGGTTGGACACCTAGGGCACATGCGCCAGCAATTGCAGAGTTACCTGAGATAGAGCTGGTGGCTGTTTGTACGGCCCATGAAGATACCGCTAAAGAGGCCGCAAATGCATTTGGCGCTGAACTAGCATTTCATAATCATTTGGACATGTTGGATCAAGCTGAATTAGATGCGGTTGCTGTAGTTGTCAGAGTTCCCAAACATTATCAACTCTCATGTGACGTAATTAGGGCAGGGAAGCACATTTATACTGAGTGGCCGCTTGGAGCAAATTTGGCCGAAGCCCGGGACATATCGAATCTCGCAGACGAGTCCGGGGTTTCAACTATGGTTGGATTGCAGTCCCGGGCTTCACCTGTCTTCATGGCGGCGCGAGACATGATACAAAACGGATTCGTTGGAACTCCTCTCTCAGCCAATTTAAATCAATTCAACCCCGGGGTGCTCTCACGTCCCACCGGGCGCACTTGGCAGAAAGACGTTGAACTTGGAGCTACGACACTGAGCATTATGTTTGGACATTCTATCGACGCTCTGTGTATGTGTTTGGGTGAGTTTGAAAGAGTTGGTGCTAAAGTTAGCACCCGCGTACCGCAGTGGAAAGATATTGATACGGGAAAATATGTAGATGTAACCTCTCCCGATACCATTTTTATCCACGGAGCTTTGGAGAACGGCATCGTTGTCTCTGCCCAGGTCAGTAATATTCCTTACCATGGTTCGGGATATCGATTTGATATTTATGGAACCGATGGAACTTTGTCGATCCAAAGTAAAGAATCTCCATCCACTGGGTTCGCGAGGCTATACGGTGGTAGAGCCGATGATGAAGAACTCAAGGAAATCGATATTAAAAGCTCTTACGTTACCGTCCCCTCCGGGGTACCTGACGGACCTGCATTTAACATTGCCCAACTGTGGGACCGTTTTTCTAATCGAATATTTAGTGGTGAAGAAATGGAGCCTGACTTCGGATTAGCAGTTAAAAGACATGAATTACTCGACGCTATTCAGAATGCCTCGGAAACTGGCAACGACCAGTTTTTGTAGCCTAATTGGGAAATCATAAAATAGAGAATAGCTAGGCAATTACTTTGAATGAATATTTTGTTGTGTTTAACTTTCCATCCGCAAAGCGATTCATTTTCAGCGGTTTTATGTCTACCGTAGAGGCCGCTCCCTGTGTTATCAGCTCAGTCATAACCGTACCGACCGCGGGAGCAAGTTTGAAACCATGTCCACTGAAACCAGAGCAAATGTAGAGGCCACTTATACCATCGACAGCATCGATGATAGGGTGTAAATCAGGTGTGCTTGTGTAAAGACCAGAGTAGCCTGTGAAGAGTTCGGCGTCGCCAATAGATGGCATTCTTTTACTCAATCGGTTCCAAACATCTGCTGCGTATGACAAACTATATTTTTGGTTGTATGAGTCTGGATTCGCAGTTTCTTCATGATTCCCATTTCCAACTAATGTAAGGTCATGACCTTCGGGACGAAAATATATTAGATTCGTCATGTCTCCACCTCCGGGGTGGGTAGGAATACTTTCGAGATTCCGCCTTATCAGGAATACCTGGTGTCTTGTCGGTAAAAGTGGGAGGGAAATATTTATTTTTTGCAGAAGCTGTGCAGTCCATGGTCCAGTAGCTATGATCACAATCTCCGACTCGAAAGAATCATTCTCCGTAATTATTCTGTGTGTTCCAGAGCTTAAGACTTCAAAATCTATTACTGGAGTCTCTAGATGAATCGTAGCTCCTTGTGCCCTTGCATGATTGATATATGCAAGGGCTGTTGCCGAAGGGTCAGCATGACCAGACTCTTCCTCCCATGCGATTAATTCATCTTCAGCTATATCAAAAGCAGGGGCGAGCTCTGCCGCCTGCTTTTGATCTATTTCCCTAGTAGATATTCCAACGGTCTGTTGCATGGAAATGTTTTCACGAAATCCTTCTTCCGCCTCAGATGGCGCAAAAACCATATATCCAGTCTTAACAAATCCTGCATCTCCCCCAACTATGTCCGAAAAATTGGTGAAAACCTTGAGACTTTCATGAGCTAATGATGCGTTAACAGCTGTGGAATAATGCATCCTTATTGCACCAGAGGACCTTCCGGTTGAACCAGCACCGATTGTCGATTTCTCCAGAAGAACGGTCTTAGTCATTCCAATGGTCGCGAGATTGGAAATTATGCTCGCCCCCATGACACCACCGCCAATAATTATCGCGTCATAAGTCTCTGCCATAATGAATCCTTAATATTGGAATGCTATAAGTATAGAAATCCTGTCTATTGTAATTATGTCTTCGTTCTACCGTTTTCTACATCTTGCAAAGGAATCTCCAAGGGAGATCTCTATATTATTTCCGATATACGTGCCATGATAAACCCTATAATGGTCGTGAATGGCGTCTAGTTAAAACGAGATAATTAGAATCAATTTAGGTGAGAGGCAATAGGATATGGAAACCGAAGTTTATGCTTTAAATGGAGCGATGATTGTCGACGCTTTAAATCCTGAACCGGTTCCGGGAAATATTATCGTCGAGTCAGGGAAAATAGTAGATATTTCGACACAGCCACTCAAATCGGATATAGCTGACCGTGTCTTTGACCTGAGTGGAAAATATGTTGTCCCTGGACTCTGGGACGTACACACACACATCGGAAAAGGGATACCGGACTCAGAGGCACAAGAGGAAATGCTTTCTCAAAGAACAATTAGAGCTGGAATCAACTGTCGGGAAGCCCTGAAATTAGGAATTACTTCACTTCGCGTTGTTGGAGAAAAAGAATTTATTGACGTGGCTTGGAAAAACTTCTTCAATTCGGGAGCAATATTGGGTCCAGATCTTTACACCTGTGGCTGGTTCATCACCACGACAGCGGGACACTTTCTTAAGAGCAGTTGTGCACTTGAGGTAGATGGTGTAACCGAGTATAGGAAAGTTATACGAGATCAAATGAAGCATGGCGTAGATTTTATTAAACTGAATCTTACTGGGGGTGTAATGGGTCCTCCTTGGGACAAGATGCCCAATACATTTCCCATGGAAGACGAGATGAAAACAGCCTTTGACCTTTGCGCGCAAAGGGGCTTTAAAGTAGTCGCACACGCGGGGGGGAAAGATGGGATTATCAAGGCAATTAATTATGGCGCCCACACCCTTGAACACGGATACATGCTTGATGACGAATGCGTCGAAATGTTGGCAAATTCAGACACGTATTTTGTGCCCACACTCAGCTTAACTCATATGAACAGAGGTCCAACATACACAGACAACGACTTTGAAAATAATTGGTCTATCAATAATCCAATTGATGAGGAATACCGCCTCCGTGCCGTTGATGCGGCGAAGGGCCATGCCGAAGGTTTTAGGAAAGCTCTCAAGGCCGGCGTGAAAATAGCCTGTGGTTCTGATCTAGATCTCCCGTATGGAGCTTTGCTAGAAATTGCAATGATGGTGAAATGCGGTATGACTTCACATCAAGCTATTACTGCAGCGACTTTAACTTCGGCAGAGGTGTGTTTGGCAGATGCAGAATACGGAACCATCGAAACGGGAAAGTTCGCAGACATTCTGGTTTTAAACTCGAACCCATTGGAGGATGTCGATAACCTTCGAGACTTAAATCTGGTTTTTAAGAAAGGTCGAATAGTCCCTATAGACTCAAGTCCTGTATTCATGTAGCAAAGTAAAGATTTTGTTGTGAGTTAGCTTTTGACAGAACGTCATGATTTCAAAAACTTAATTGTGTTTGATGGCATATGTGTTATGTGCAACTTTCTAGTTGATTTCATAATTAAGCGGGACAAGAGGGAATTATTCCGATTTCTACCTGCACAATCGCCTTTAGGCAGGGAATTAATTCAAAGGTCGTTTCCTGAACTTTTGTGGGAATCAAACGAACCTAGACTTATATACATTGGAGAAAATGGTCCCCAATTTAAATCTGACGCAGTAATTTCCATCTTGGCAAATTTGGGCAGGACATATTACGGAGTAAAACTCTTCTACTTAATACCTCGTGCTATTCGGGACTATTGTTATCAGTTTATCGCGTCACGGCGTTATCAATGGTTCGGTAAGAAAACAGAATGCCGTGTACCCCACCCAAGCGCAAAGAGAAGATTTTTGGAGTGATGACTCTTGCCATACGCGTCCGTTAATAACATAAAACTTTATTATGAAGTCCATGGATCGGGCCCACCGGTGATCTTCGCTCACGGTTCCGGTGGCAACCATTTGTCTTGGTGGCAACAGATCCCTTACTTCGCACAGTTTTATACCTGTGTTACATATGATCACAGAAGTTTTGGTAAAAGTGAGGATGAGACCCCACCGCAAGGACGTGCCGCATTTGCTGAAGATTTGAAAGGCCTAATCCGCCATCTTGATCTTCCAAAAGTGGCTATCATTGCCCATTCAATGGGGGGCCGATCCGGTTCAATGTTTGCTCTAAGAAATCCTGGGCAAGTAGCTGCATTAATACTTTCCGGAAGTAATGGAGGGTCAGATAGTACTGAAGCTAGAAAGGTCCGAGAGGCCCACAAATCCTATCCGCCGTTTCATCCAAAAGCTGCTCCCAAAGCTCTCTCACCACGATAAACCGAAACAGAACAAGAAAAGG
>ERZ724560.45-NODE-45-length-21940-cov-2.927245_pt1 | contig 21940 bp, 22 predicted proteins | sample MGYA00375854_ERZ724560 | MGnify/ENA primary metagenome ERZ724560 (study PRJEB28725, sample SAMN03264854) | marine sediment metagenome | biome: marine pelagic biome; feature: marine oligotrophic desert; material: ocean water | place: Pacific Ocean:North Pacific... | reverse complement strand
ATCTTCGGTTCTGTTCCTTGAATCGTGAGTGCGTTTTTCCCATGTGTAGATTCCCATACTCGTTTGAAACGAATCGTCTCTGTACGTAGGCTGTCCAAAGTTCCTACAACTACGGTATTCATGCCTTCCAACGCCGCAGTCTCCGCGTTGCGCATATACCACATGGGCGGATAAGGCTTTTGGATTGGATCTAGGCGCATGGGAAGTTCGTCAAACTGATGAAATTGTCCCTCATATGAAAGGAAATCTGTATCCAATCCCTGTTTGATTATGTCTAAAGTCTCTTTATAGCGTAGATAGTTTGTTTCAGACTCGGCTTCTTGTCCCCAGAAGAAAGCTTCCATGACCCCGCCTCTTCCGATTCCGATCTCGAGTCTTCCTTCACTTAGATGATCCAGCATACTAATTTCTTCTATTAAGCGTAATGGGTGATGTAATGGTAGAACATAGACGCAAGGAGCCAGTTTGAGTTTAGAAGTTCTTTGGGATGCAGCAGCTAAGAAAACATTTTGTGAGGGAGCAAGACTATGTACTGCTGGAGTATGGTGTTCAGCCAGGTGATAAGCGTAAAACCCGTTATTGTCGAACTGCTCAATTTGCTGCATACGAAGGTTGTACACTTCATGAAGAGGCATTTTTTCTACGGGTTCTATATGGTCAAATACTCCAAATTTGATGGACATTTTTAGATGAACCTTTCACAAGAGCTAATATTTAAAGGTAGAGTTATTATGTTACACCTGAGGTTAAATTAGTTTCAGGCGGATGTGCCAACAATTCACGCTATACTAGTCTCACAAACATGAAACTAAATTCGTTGGAGATATACCAATGGCTCAAGAAGAAAATATTGATCCAAGAAATGATGAGCAGTATCGAGACCAGTTAACACCAATGCAATACGAGGTAACTCGGAACAAAGCCACGGAACGAGCTTTCACTGGTAAATATTGGAATACCTTTGACGACGGTAAGTATTTATGCGTTTGTTGCGGTGCTGAATTATTCTCCTCAGATACGAAATTCGATTCTATGTGCGGATGGCCAAGTTTTTACGCCCCGATCGTTGAGGATCAAATCGAGGAAGAAACAGACAGTTCGCTCGGTATGGTTCGGACAGAGGTTATATGTCAGTCTTGTGGGGCTCACTTGGGACATGTGTTTCCAGACGGACCGAATCCAACCGGACTCAGGTACTGCATAAATTCAGCATCAATTGACCTAAAACCAGAGTAAGAAAATCTGTTTCTGATGATACTAATGCATCTGTGAAAATACCGGTTTCAGTTTAGACCTTGCCATGGATTGTTCCGGATTGTCTTCTGACTCGAATATGGGAAGATCTTCCTCCAGATCATTTTTCAAGTCATAAAGTTGGCCAGTCTCGTACAGTTTCCACTCGTGGTCCCGAACAAATCTGATCTGTCCAATGTCATTTCTGTCATTCATGGGTTCAAAATGAAAAAACATCCAATCTCTTGGATTTCCAGGTTCGCCTTTAAGCTGCGGCAAAAAGGATCTTCCGTCAATTAAGTAGCCCTCTGGAAAGTTGAGACCCGCAGCTTCGAAGATAGTGGGTAGGAAGTCGGTTGCTTCCACCATATCCACTTGTACGGTAGCTGATGGGATGGTTCCGGGCATACTACAGATCAGAGGCACATGTGTGCCGCGGTCATTTGTTTTACCCTTTCCTCCACAAATCTCGTTGTGGCTGTGAACCATCGAACAAACATCGTGTGGGCTTCCATTGTCTCCTAGGTAAATTATGAGAGTATTCTCTGATAGATTCTGTTCAGAAAGATAGTCGATGAGCCTTCCTATGACCTTATCGTGATACTCAACCATATCTTTATAAAATTTAGGATCGTCTTCCCAGGATCCATCTTCAAGCTCCGACCATGTTCTACCACCCAAGGAATGATTTGATGGTGGGTCGAAACTATCCCATTCAAGACTGTCAGGAGTGGGTTCATGAGGCTTATGAGTAGCTGCCATAGGCCAATAAACGAAAAATGGGTCATTTTCGTCCTTGGTTCTGTCTATGAAGTCTATTATGTAGTCGCAAAATATATCTTCTCCGTACTTGTCCTTCGTATCTTCCATGAATCGACCATTTTCATAGATGATGGGATTCTTATACCTGGAGCCCTTTTCTTCGGTCTGATGTGGATGCCATACACAGAACTCGTTGAATCCGGAATTCTCTATTTTTTGTCCTTTATTTCTCATTTCAGGTACTTCGTCAGGGGGGTTATACGAATATAGCTGCCATTTGCCGGCTATACATGTGTTGTACCCGGCGTCGGACATTAAATGCCCAAAAGTGGTCTCATCTGGGGCGATTAGACCAAATCCAATGTAATTGCGAAAGTTATATTTTCCTGTCATGAGAGAAATACGTGTTGGAGTACAAAGTGGCATCACATGAGCGTTCTCAAATCGCATTCCATTTTTAGCCATTTCGTCTAGTTTTGGAGTGTTATATGAAGTTCCTCCGTTGGCACCGATTACTTCGTATCCAAGGTCATCCGACATAATCAGGATTATGTTGGGTTGATTTTTCATTACTCTTTAACTCCTCACAAATTTATGATTTCCAGAAGATCTATTTTTAGCAGATAATGCCTTGATTCTACTAATCAACCTAAATTTTTCTCTAGCGTTGCGATGAATCTTCAAAGGCTGGTTGCTCGATTACCCGCATGGATTTCCATTTGCCTCCTCTGTACCTGAGGGTGAATGCTGCGGCGAGCCCAATTATGTATATGAGTCCTACTGTCCATGCTGCCTCGAGTCCCCATCCCATCACCTCTAACGCTATGAATGTCGGAAGGATTAGTAGAATTAGGGATAGAATTATGATCGTAAACATTGTGAATCTAGTGTCTCCCGCACCTTTCAGTGCGGATGAATAAACTATTCCCAATGAGTCTATTATTGACCATGCAGCTACAAATTTCATTGCTGTCATTGCGTAGATTCTTATTTCCTCAAATGTGGTTGGATCTGCGTTGGCAGCAAATGGATATATGAACATAGAAGGTATGAGTAGATACATGAGTGAAATGCTTCCCATGTAAATAAATGCCATTTGGACAGCCGAAGTAGTTGCCCTGTCGGCCATGTCTTCATCATTCGCGCCAAGTGATTGACCAACTAGGATAGAAACAGTTATTCCCATTCCTATCATTGGCATAAAAGCCAACATGCTTACATTCAAAGCGATGTTGGTTGCAGCTAATTGTGAAGCACCTAACCTGCCAACTATTAATATGAAAGCAGAGAACGCTGCTATGTCTAAGAAGAAATGGATTCCGTTTGGGAGTCCGTATCTAATCACACGAGCAAACAGTTTTTTATCAAACTTCCAGCCTGAGATAGTTTTGTACTTGACATTGTTATCTCCCATAAAAGTCATTATTAGTAATAGTGATAAATTAAAAAATTGCGATATTACTGTTGATAATCCGGCTCCGGAGATACCCATTTCAGGAAATCCGAAATGGCCAAATATCAACAAATAATTAAGTAAAATATTCAAACAAGTGGCGAGTAGGCTCGCCCACATCACTGGATATGTGTTTCCGCGACCATTAAAAAAAGAAGATACGGCAGCTAGGCATATGGGGAAAAATCCCCCAATTGTAAGATAGCGCCAGTACTTAGTTTCAAGTTCTCTCACTGACTCATCATGTCCAATAAATTGAAAAATTGGTTCAGCAAAGAACATCGCTGTGAAGGTTACAATTCCACCTATGAGTGAAAAATATATGGCTTGCCACATTGCTGGACCCACTCTGTCATGCCTACCTGCTCCGGTGTACTGTGCGACGAAAGTGCTGGCATAACCAGATGTCCCGACAAAAAAACTAACGATTGTGAAACTTAATATCCCTGTTGGCATAGCGGCGGCCAGGGCATCGGACGAATACCAGGATAGGAACATACGGTCCACGAATTGTTGGATTGACCAAGACCCAGTACTTAGTATGAGTGGAAACGCTATCAATAATACTGGCCGATATCCGTTGGGTCTTGACCAACGGTTCGCCAGCGAAAGTTTCACAGATGATATTGTCACCGACCGCACCTATATTGGTTTGTCATTTTTGAATTAAATAGGGCGGCATTACCGCGTGTTTGATTGGGTTACCTAAGCAGGCAATACAATTTTAATCATCAAATAGGGAAAGTGAAAGGTTTCTTGGCTTCTTAATTTTTATTCACAGGTTTCGCTATGTCAGGTCATTGATGTTTTATCAATTACTGTATATACGATTCCCCTGTTAAGATTAATGCTAGAAAGATATATCCACAAATTTCACCAATACTTATTGCAGGATGCGTCTAGGAGTGTGGCTTGCGTCAAATTATGTTTATGACTTTAGCGGCAAGTGACAAGTTGTCCTGCTGGGAGATTGATGATTCCACTGGAGAGCTGGAATTTCTTTCCGATACTGAAATTGACGGTAGGCCGGCTCCCCTCGCTCTGGACACAGAGAAGTCCATTATCTACGTTGGAAGAAGAGATATTCCTCGGGTTTCATCCTATAGATTTAACTCTTCTAACGGCTCCTTAGAACATCTCTCCGATGGCCCCATTCTCCAAGGAGACCCTTGTTATATTTCCCTGGACAATACCTCCCAATATCTACTTTCTGCTTACTACTTGGCAGGTGGTGTAAGTGTCCATGAAGTCAAAGAAGGATCCTTTGAAGGAAGAAATGATTGGATTTCGACAGGGACTGGGGCTCATTGTGTCTATACAGATGCAACTAACAGCATGGCTATGCTTCCACACATAGCAGGTGAAAATGGGTTGAATACTATTCGCTTATTTAGATTCTCTGAAGAAACTGGCGATCTGACCCCGTCGGATGCTTTCGAGTGTTTACAGCCTGACAATAGGGGTCCACGCCACTATTCAATACATCCGAACGGGAAATTCGCTTTTTTTTCTAATGAGCAGGACTGTAGTGTGACTTCCTATGAGATTGACATTGAATCCTCCTCATTGAAGGAAATTCAAACAGAATCCACCCTTCCGATGCATTATGGCGGTGTAAACACTTGTGCCCAGATACGTTTAACTCCTGACGGAAGTTTTTTATATGCACCAAATCGGGGGCATGATTCTTTGGCGGCCTTTTCGATTGATCCAGACACAGGAAAAATGAAGCAAGCTGGTAGATTTACAACAGAGGCTGTACCAAGGGTTCTAGACATAGATAATACGGGGCAATTTCTTTATTCGGCTGGATTGGAGTCGGGCCATGTGTCGGCTTTTCATATAGAGGGAGATGGATCACTTAGATTGATATCCCGCTATGAAGTTGGAAAAGAGCCTATGTGGTTACTTATACATGCTACAGATTGATAAATAGAATTCTGTGGTCACTACCGAAGTCTCATTTAGTCTTAACGGAACCGGACACTGCGTAGAAGCAGACACACGTTGGACGCTTCTTTATTTACTTCGAGAGGAATTTGGTCTTACTGGGACCAAAAGAGGCTGTGATATGGGTGAGTGTGGGGCCTGTACGGTTTTACTCGATGGTTTACCAGTAAATGCTTGTCAGGTCCTGGTCGCTTCTATTTCAGCTTGTAAAGTCACTACCATAGAAAGTTTGTCCGACGACGGGAACTTGCATCCTTTGCAAGTCGCTTTTCTCCAAAACGATGGTGCCCAGTGTGGCTTTTGTACTCCTGGATTTATTATGAGTGCCATTCCCTTAATGGAAGAAGAGGCTCCAGTCACAAGAGATCAAATAGCTGATGCATTAGGGGGGAATTTGTGTCGCTGCAATGCATACGGAGCTATATTGGATTCAGTACAGTCCGCCCTTGATAGGAGAACTCATGTCTGAAAATTTAGGATGGGTAGGGACATCTCCGCCACGTCGAGATTTGAAAGATAAAGTAACTGGAGAAGCCGAATATTCCGCTGACATTAGCTTTGATGACATGTTACATGCCAAGGTTTTAAGGAGTCCTTATCCTCACGCAATTATTTTATCGGTAGATACTACTGAAGCGGATAAATTGCAGGGAGTGAGGGCTGTTGTAACTCCTTTTGATATATCCAATGGTCGTATAGCACCTGACGTATCTATTCTTGACAAAAAGGTGCGGTTTGTCGGGGATGAAGTGGCTGTTGTTGCCGCGGACGACCCTTATACAGCTGAGTTGGCTGTAAAATTGATCAAAGTGTCCTATGACGTTCTCCCATTTTATCGCACCACCGATGAGGCTTTATCTGAGGGAGCTGAACCGATTCACGCAGGCGGTAATCTTATAAACAATGGGCCGCTAGTCGAGCAGCGGGGTAATCTGGATGAAGGTTTTGCAGAGGCAGACCTGGTTTTGGAGGAGTCGTTTACAACTCCAGCTCATAGTCCTGCCCCACTGGAGCCTAGAACCGCATTGGCTAAATGGGATGGTTCCAGATTAACGTTATGGAAATCAAGTAGAGGAATACATGCAGACAAGGCGAGTTTATCGCAGGCCCTAGGCCTTCCATCTAAGTCTCTGAGGGTCATAGGACCCCACATGGGAGCAGGGTATGGAGGGAAGGATGAAACTCGTACAGCCGTGTTGGCTTCTATTCTTTCAATAAGAACCCAGATGCCCGTACGATTGGAACTTTCTCGGGAGGAGGAATTTGTTGCTGGCCGCCGTCGTCACTCAACGATGACCACTCTGCGCATGGGATTAAAATCGAATGGAGAAATCACCGCGATTCATGCGAAAACTGTAATGGATACAGGTGCATATTTATCTTCTGGTCCGGGGGTTGCTAGGCGTGCTGGTCAAGGTGCTTTATACCTGTACCGTTGTCCCAATGTCAGATATGAAGCATCCCTTGTCTATACTAATACCCCAACAGCGGGTTCTTATCGTGCATTGGGGGCACCACAAGGACATTTTGCTTTAGAGTCTGTAGCTGATTTAGCGGCTAAGTCTCTTGGCTTAGACCCACTACATTTTAGGAAGAAGAACCAAGTGACTATTGAGGGTCAACCTGGTGAACGGACTACTCCAGTGAATGAAATAGTTGATACTCAACCATCAGAAGGGGGAATTCCCTTTTCCAGCAATGGTCTGTCTGAATGTTTAACGTTAGGGGCGGAAAAGATAGGTTGGGATCAGCCAGTGAATGGAATTGGCGAATCCTCCAGCAAGTCAATCAAGCGGGGCAGAGGAATGTCAATGTTCCTTTACAGAGGTGGCCCTGGGGGGAAATCACACGCTGCTGTTGCTTTAACCGAGGATGCATCATATTCATTGTTTACAGGAGTCATGGATGTAGGAGAAGGAAGTGCCACAGTTCTTAGCCAGATCGCCTCACAAGTTCTTTCCATTCCATATGATGAAATTGAATTGGTGATGGGTGACACAGATATCACCCCTGAAGCTAGTATTACAGCAGGTTCTTCCGTAACCTTTTCTTCTGGTCTGGCAGTAAAAGATGCTGCTGAAGTTCTCCGGAACAAAATTTTAAATCAGGCCTCACAGCTTCTGGCGGAACCGCAAGGCGTTTTAAACTTACATGGTTCAAAGGTAATATCTGAATCAGGTAAGTCTCTATCTTTATCTGATCTTGTTGAACATAGTGGAGCTATAAGTGCCAAGGCCTCCGTTGTCCCTGGCAGTTCGAATTATGTGATTAATTCGTTTGGAGCACATTTTGTAGAAGTTGAAGTGGATGTTGAAACAGGAAGAGTCAATATATCCCGTTACGTTGCGGCACATGATGCAGGTACGATAATTAATCCCAAGATGGCAGAGAATCAGGTCCGAGGAGGAGTATCCCAAATGTTGGGATTTACCTTTTCAGAAGATATGGAGATAGATCCTGGCACTGGAATAGTTGTAAACAGTAATTTTTTGGATCACAAAAGTCCGACCATTTTGGATTTTCCTGATATCGACGTCGTTTTCGCAGACGTAACAGATCCTATTGGTCCCTTTGGAGCAAAATCCCTGGGTGAGCCACCTTGCATTGGTCCTGCACCGACGATTGCAAATGCAATCTATGACGCAGTCGGAGTAAGAATTACTGATTTGCCGATAACTCCGAACAAATTGCTTTCTGCCATCAAAAGCCAGAAGGCTTAATTTGTTATGGATTCCTTTGAATATCATCGACCTTCAACTCAAAAACAGGCATCTTTATTACTAACTTCCAGCCCCCGAGCACATGTTGTTTCAGGAAACACCGATCTATTGGGAGAAATGAAGCAGGGATTGGTGCATCCAGAATCGCTAGTAAGTCTCGCCGATGTGGAGGGAATGAAAGTTTTCCACATAGATGGAAATGAAAGTAAATTGGGTTCCATGGTGACCTTGTCAGATATTGTTGATAGTAAGTATTTGAGGGTAAATTTTCCGGCATTGGTGGAGGCTGCTGCATCAGTAGCAACGCCCCAAATTAGATCTATTGGGACTCTAGGGGGGAATCTATGTCAAAGACCGAGGTGTTGGTATTACCGAAGTCCACTATTCGATTGTTTGAAAAAGGGTGGAAACAAGTGTTTCGCTGTGGGTGGATTGGATAAATACCATTCGATTATTGGGGGTGAAAAGTGTTGGATTGTCCATCCTTCCGATATCGCCGTAGCACTTACAGCATTGGATGCGAAAGTAAAAATATTCGGTCCTTCTGGATACAAAAACATGAAAATAGATGATTTTTTTGTTGGTCCAGGCATAGATATTCATAAAGAAAATGTTTTGAAAGAAGGCGAATTTGTTTCATCTATTGAAATATCTTGTGATGATAAATCGTCGAGCACTTTCTTAAAATTCAAAGAAAGACAGTCAATGGATTTCGCTCTTGCGAGCGCAGCTGTATCCATTTCGTTGGCAGAAGGGAAAATTCATCGAGCTGGTGTTGCGTTAGGTGGGATAGCCCCAATTCCCTGGCGTCTTCAAGAGATTGAAGAATATATGATGGGTATACCTATAGATGATCTGAGGTGCTCCGACGAATTTTCTGCCAAAGTTGAGAGTTCACTGGGCGACGCCAAACCCATGTCAGAAAACAATGCTTATAAAATCGACTTGGCCATTTCGCATTTAAAAAGAGCTCTTGATAAGGTGATTCAAGATTTATGTTAACAATGTTGATTGGGTCTAATTACATGTGTTCGAAATAAATATAGGCAAAAACAATGGGCAAATACGAGAATTTATCTTTCGAAAAGATTAATCACACAGGAGTTATAACTCTTAGGCGTGGATCAGTCATGAATGCCCTCAACCGAGAAATTACCCTTGAATTCCATTCTGTTCTGGAAGCCTTACCTGAAATGTTTCCGGAGGTAAGGGTAGTTGTTATTACAGGAGAGGGAAGAGGGTTTTGTTCAGGAGCAGATCTTTCCCGTATGGCTTCTGGCGGATCTGAAAACCGAAGGATGCCTGGGAATGGTTCGGGACAAACTGGGATGCTACGAATACAGGAGCTTGCAGCCAGTATTCGTAGCATCCCACAGCCTGTAATAGCGGCGATAAACGGGGCAGCAGTAGGAGCTGGTTTTTCTATTGCTTTGGCATGTGACATTAGAATCGCTTCACAGGATGCTAAATTTTCTGCTATTTTCGTACGGCGCGGACTTGTTCCGGATACTGCCGCCTCTGCCACATTGTCGGAAATAGCGGGACATTCTGTTGCGGCGGAAATGTGCTTGACGGGGCGGATTTATGATGCGGAATGGGCAGAGTCCCATGGGCTGGTCAGTCGAATTGTTGAATCCCAATTCTTAATGTCGGAAGCTCTTGAATTTGCGGACGATATTTCTTCCAATCCCCCACTGGCAGTGAAAAATACCAAGCAGCTGCTTAGATCAGGATACCGTGATTGGGTTGACTCAGTTGCTGATGAGGATTTTTATGGGTCACCCCTCTATGATACCTATGATCAGAAAGAGGCTGTTCAGGCTTTCTTGGAAAAGCGTTCACCTGTTTATAAGGGTGAATGATTTCGAGTAGCTTTACAGCTGCTCTCTCTATCGATCTTGGCCTAGGGCACATACCGTTGATGTTCCGATTCGACCGTTTTTGTCATAAAGTGCAATTGTTCCAACGGAAACGCCCGAGTCAGACCCATGATAGAAAGATTCTGTTCCAATCCACATACCTACTGGGTCACGGTGTAGGTATAGACATACATCTGCGTTAATGTAGTTCAGACCATTTGTGCCGGAATTTGCACCTGGGTTGGCAAAATCGGCTACTTGAGCCACTTTAACCAGTTGACTGGGTTCGACCCCAGAGACCAGATTGTGAGTTTCACGTATCCATAGCCGTCTAGACGATAGGAGATTTTCCGTTGTGGTTCCCTCTGGTGAAACGGAATGCCATATTGAATTTGATTGGGGCTCACCCTCCACGGCATATGGTAGGTTTTCATCTGGGGCACTCATTTGCCACTTCGAAGGTGTCCAAATATCTCCCGGCGGATTTTTTGACCTTCGCAGAAGGACGGCACTTGATCGCGCTATTTCCACGTGACCTCTTTTTGGCACCGTGGCTTCTATCTTCACTTCGATAACTTTAATGCGCCTACCTGCTCGAACTACTTCATTTGTAACAGTCAGGGCAGCCATGGGAGCTGGGCGGAACATATCCACCGTTAGTCGGGCTAGCTGGAAAGTATTTTTGTCAGACCCCTGAAGGTGGAACCTTTCTACTTCGTAAGCTGCGAGACCAGAAATAACCCTTCCGTGGAGGGTGGTAGGGTCCCATGGTCCTTTAGACTGCGTCGTAGGATGAAAAATGGAAGAATTTGAATTATCAATATTGAAAAATGACAGTGGGAAAACTGTGGAACTCATATTTTCATGCACTCTTGACAGATTTTTAGTCTTCTGCCACCTCTTTGTAATTTGAAGTCAGCGGGTGATTATGGATAATCGTAGTTGAGATAGTTAAGGATATATCACTAAGTAGCTCTAATGCTCAGGATAGATAAGGATTAAATATGAAGGCGTTGTATTTTACAGGGGACTCGATAGTTGATCTAGTAGAGACCGATAAACCCAGTCCAGGCAAAGGAGAGGTTGTTCTCCAGATGAAAGCTTCGGGGGTCTGCGGAAGTGATTTGAAGAATCTTCGCTTATCGAAGGCTGAAAAACCGGCATTCGCAGACTTAAAAGTTCCCGGCCATGAGCCTGTAGGAATTGTTTCGGAACTAGGAGAGGGTGTTACAAACGTGTCTGTGGGAGACAGGGTTATGATGCATCACTATACAGGTTGTCTTCAGTGTTCAATGTGTCTTATTGGATACACTCAGATGTGTATGGTCCATCATGAGGTGTATGGATCCACAGCTCATGGTGGCCATCAGGAATTCATGTTGGTTCCAGCATACACATGTATACCTATGCCCGACGAACTAGACTTTGCAGCAGCAGCAGCATGCTCATGTGGCACTGGGACGGCTTTCCATGCTGTGAAGCGTATTGAACCAACTGGGTTGGATACTGTTGCGATATTTGGTCAGGGGCCTGTGGGTCTTTCCGCAACTATGTTTGCCGCCCAGATGGGTGCAAGAGTAATTGCTGTCGATATTTCCCCCTATCGATTAAGGCTTGCGGAGAAGTTTGGAGCTGATGAAGTTATTGACTCCTCAAATGTAAATGTTGAGGAAGCTATAAGAGAAATTACGAGGGGACAGGGTGCTGATTCCACACTGGACGCGACGGGGATACCCGAAGTAAGAATACAAGCGGTGGAAAGTGCAAAATACTGGGGTAAGGTATGTTTTGTAGGGGAAGGAAATACAACAACTTTTGATGTGAGTTCTCAGATAATACATAAACAGCTAACGATATTAGGATCGTGGACTTTCAGTCAGGCTGGACTAGCCGAAGTTGCCAAATTCGTAGTTGAAAGAAACTCTCCAATGGACAAGTTGATTACCCATAAATACGATCTCGACGGTGCTCAGCAAGCATATGAAAAGTTTGTTTCAGGTGAAACTGGAAAAGTAATTCTGGAAATCTGAGCCTCACCTTTATTATGTTGATATTTTCAGGTTACAGATTCGAATATTTCTGTTTTGTGGGTTTCTGATAATAGGGGATAAATATTTTCGAATATTTTTCGAATGTCCGGAGTCTGGCGAACTTGATTTCTGGAGTCATTGTATTCTTCCATGGTGTTCCATTCTTGCATGGTGACCATGACTCCGTGATAGCCAAGATATTTCCTGAACACTTTTACTTCGGGCATTCCAGCTGCGATCGTTTCTTGGCTGACCTGCTCCAATAGTTTGGCAAGACCAGAAGCGCCGGGTACAGGGGTATAGGTCCTTTTAACGATGATCATTTTAGTTTCTCCCTGAGGTTCAGTGAATGGTAGAAGGTGTTATATGGTATTGGAGTCTACGCCAACATGGTATTAATCGGTGAATATAGTTTGTGAGAATATGAAACGTATGTGTTTGAATTATAGAATTATGTATACACAGTGTTTGACGGGAGAGAGGCACGCATGGGATACCTGAGTGAAGAACAGGCAAAATCACTCCTTTTGGAGCCAATAATATCTTTTCTTACTACAGTAAATCCTGATGGATCTCCTCACACCTCACCTGTATGGCATATTCTGAATGAAGATGACTCCCATGTTTGGGTTGCGACCTCCAAAACTACGGTAAAGGCTCGGAATTTGAGAGAGGATCAGAGAGTTTCGCTCGTATCTGCGGCAAATAGATTTCCTCAGCCCTGGATTCAAGTTAATGGATCTGCTTGCATAAGGGAACCTTCCGATATAGACGACATAGTTTCCCGACTTGCGCACCATTACCTGGGTCCAGAGCAGGCACCTATATATTTAGCGGAAATATTAGGAAATATCGAGTTTGTTCTTGTGGATATAAATCCAGAAAAAATCTTGGCATATGATGGGGAAGAATGATCGGATATTAGGATTTTTGAGTGACCAAGTAACCACGTAGGTATGTATTTGCAGGAAAATGGCAGAGATTACTGAAAAACAAGTTTTCGAGTACTTCTCAGAAGGGAAAAAACTCTCAGGAATGGATTTAACTGGCCTTAATTTAAATAGGGCTGTTATGAGTGGTGTTGACTTTTCTGACTGTGATCTCAGAGGTACAAATCTTCGAGGAGCTAATTTGAGTGGCAGTAATCTATCCAATGCCAATCTCAGTGAGACTAATCTTCGAGAAACGAACCTACGAGAATCTGATTTATCGGGATCTGATATTAGCGATGCATATTTGATGGAAGCTCGACTCTTTGCAACGAACCTTTGTGACACGAACTTGACAGGTTCAAACATGAGTGGGGCATTCATGACTGGAGGTGTGCGTTTGGACCGATCAATTCTGGTGGGAGTGAATATGAGGGGGGCTGATATGTCTGGTGGGCTAGCCAGGAATGCAGACTTTACGGTTTCATTTATGAGAGGGATAAACATGTCGGATGCTGATTTGTCAGGATCAGACCTCAGCGGTGTCACTATGAATGGTTCAATTTTTACACGGGCCACCTTGACTACTATAAAATTTAGAGAGGCTGTTCTTGACGGTTCAATATTCGACGAGGCTAGATTAGATGGCTCAGACCTTTCTAAGGCTAGTTTAAGACGTTGTTCCCTCGTGAGCACCAGTCTTCAGATGGCCAACCTAACTGGATCATCATTGAATTCTTCGGATCTGCAAGAAGCCGATCTTACTTTGGCTGATTTCACACAGGTGGATTTAAGAGGTGCGGTTCTTCTGGGGTGTAATATGCTTTGGACGGATTTCAGTGATACTGAATTCGATGGTGATTCCGCCGAAACTCCGCTTTGATGGAAGTATTTCTTGGTAACTGACCTGGAGTGGTGATTTATTTTGGATGTCAAATAATATGAGTTTTGAAGGACCTTTGAAGAGGACGTCATTATTTGAAAGCCATCTGGATTCAGGTGGAAGGCTAATTGACTTTGCTGGCTGGGAAATGCCGGTCCAATATTCTGGAATTCTCGGAGAGGTATCAAAAGTACGGCAGAGCTCTGGCATTTTTGATGTTTCACATATGGGAAGACTGGAACTTTCTGGCCGAGATGCAGAACTTTTATTAAACCGGGTCCTGAGTGTTGATATATCAGCCGTAGATGTTGGAAAAGCTAAATATAATGTCATATGTGATGATCAAGGCGGAATAATTGATGACTGCATAGTTTATAGGAAATGTGATCGGTTTCTGTTAATACCCAATGCCTCGAACCGTGAGACTGTACTCGACTGGCTATTTGGCAATATGAGCGATGGAGCTGACGTCGAAATAAGCGATATTTCCGATAGTACAGTGATGATAGCAGTGCAAGGACCCCTGTCTGTGGATATTTTATCCAAACACACTACTACTGACCTAACGCGGCTACGCCCATTCAGTGCTGTAGATACGGAGGCTTTTGGTGTGGAAGTTTTTATTGCCCGGACTGGTTATACAGGCGAAGACGGATTCGAGATTATAGCTTCTTCAAGTTATGGACCTTTGATTTGGAAAACTCTAGAGAATTCTGGTGCCAGCCCTTGCGGGCTTGGTGCCCGCGACGTTTTACGTTTAGAGGCGGGACTACTATTGCACGGAAGCGATATGGATTTATCAGTAAATCCTTATGAGGCAGGGTTAGATAATTTTGTAAGTAACGATCGGCCGGAATATGTAGCCGGAGAGTCCCTTGCTTTGATAAGGCAAGAAGGAATTGCGAGAAGAATTGTTGGGTTGCTAATTGATGGAAGGTCAGTGGCACGGCATGGCTGTTTTATTCTTCATGAGGGTGAAAAAATAGGGGAGATATCGAGTGGGGGGCCATCTCCAACATTGAAACAAAATATAGCTATGGCCTATATCCCAGTGGCGTTATCGGAGCCTGGGACTAAGCTTGGTGTAGATATTAGAGGTAAGATGACACAAGCTAAGGTTGTGGAATTACCTTTTTACAAGAGAGTGCGATTGTGAATCTCTTTCCTCAAGACAATCGGGAACTTAATTAGGGAGAAAAACGTATGACTCCAGACCAATGTAAATATTCTAGCGAACACGAATGGGTGTATTTAGATGATGACGGAGTCGGATTAGTGGGTATATCTCAGCATGCGGCTGACAGTCTTGGAGACGTGGTTTTTGTTGATTTGCCCATAGTGGGGGATTCTATGACTCAGTTCGGCAAGATGGGGGAGATAGAGTCCGTAAAGGCATTTTCTGAACTGTTTTCTCCGGTAGGTGGTGAGGTAGTGGAAGTTAACAATATACTTAACGACGCTCCTGACTTAGTAAATGAGAGTCCTTATGAAAAAGGTTGGATGATTAAAATCAAACTCAACGATGCAAGTGAGTTAGATAATCTGATGACTATGAGTGAATATGATAATTTTGTTATTCAGTCAGAGGGTAATTAATGTCCTCGCCTTTCACACCTAATACCGAAGAACATCGGAAGAAGATGTTGGCTACTATCGGGATGGATTCTGTGGAAGATCTATTCAAGGATATTCCTGAAAAAGTCCGTAATCCTAATTTGAATTTGCCAAAGGCCATGTCTGAGTTGGATCTCAGGGCCTATGCATCTGAACTCTCATCACGAAATGTTTCTGCTGGCGAGTACACTTCCTTCTTAGGGGCAGGGTCTTATTGGCATCATATACCTGCGGTGGTGTCTAGTATTGCCAGTAGGGGTGAATTCATGACCGCCTACACTCCCTACCAGCCTGAGGTATCACAAGGTACGCTTCAGGTGGCATACGAATTCCAATCTATGATTTGTCAGTTGACTGGTATGGATGTGGCTAATGCCGGTATGTACGATGGATCCACTTCGTTGGCTGAGGCGGCACTGATGGCCTGCAGAGTGACTCGTAGGAATAAAGTGGCTATTCTCAACTCAACATCTCCTCTGTATACGGATGTACTTGATACTTACGTCCAGGCTCCTGGAATAGATTTGGAGATTGTAGAAGAAGGCCATATGACGCTCGGGGATGAGATAGCGTGTTTGATCGTCCAACAGCCTAATTTTTTTGGGTATTTGGAAGATATGCAGAATCTGGCCAATATTGCGCATGATGCGGGTGCTCTTCTTGTTGTCTCAGTTGATCCGGTGTCACTGGGGATGTTTAATCCTCCGTCTGATTATGGGGCAGATATAGTTGTGGCGGAGGGTCAAGGGATAGGTGTTCCTATGAGCTATGGAGGCCCTTATGTGGGGATATTCGCTTGCAGGCAGGAGTTCGTTCGACAGATGCCTGGAAGGATTGTTGGTAAAACTCTCGATACACAGGGTAAAGAAGCATATGTATTAACTCTCCAGGCTAGGGAACAACATATACGCAGGGAACATGCCACTTCCAATATCTGTACTTCGGTTGCACTAATATCCCTGATGATGACCGTATATTTAGCTTGTATGGGCAAGCAAGGTATGAGAAAGGTGGCGGAACTTTGTTACCACAAAGCTCATTACGCTGCTTCCCTTATCAGTGCTATTCCAGGTTTTTCGATTGTTGAATATGGCACCGGTATATTTTTTAGAGAGTTCACAGTGAGATGTCCGGTTCCGCCCAAAGAGGTCAATCAGTCACTTTTAGAAAAAGGCATTATTGGTGGTTTTGATGTTAGTGAATATTCGGAAAATGGACTGCTTTTATGCGTCACTGAGATGAATTCTCGTGAAGACATAGAAAACCTTTCAGATGCTCTAAGAGAAATAGGTGAATCTTGATGACTTCGCCACTTTTTTCCAAATTAGAGCAAGAATCTAGAAAACTTTTGATGGATCGTACCGTTGAAGGCCGTATTGGTGCGACATTACCTGATTTGGATGTGCCTGAGTTTGATTTACCTCCATCAAACCTGATTCGTGAGGATTTGCCGCTGCCAGAAGTAAGTGAGGGGGAAATAGTTAGATATTTCACCCAGATCAGCCAATATAATTTTTCAATAGATAATAATTTCTATCCTCTAGGGTCTTGCACTATGAAGTACAACCCTAAGTTGAATGATCTTGTTGCGTCTATGCCAGGCTTTTCTAATATTCATCCCCTTCAGGATGATGCCACAGTGCAAGGAGCGCTACAGCTTGTTTGGGAAGTACAGGAGTATTTAACAGAAATTACTGGAATGGCGGGAACATGCCTGACACCTATGGCAGGGGCAGATGGAGAATTGGCCGGGATGTTGATGGCCAGAGCGTATCATCTGGATCGTGGAGACGATCAAAGAAAAGTAGTTTTGATCCCTGATAGTGCGCATGGAACAAATCCAGCATCCGCTGTGATGGCAGGATTCACTGTGAAAACATTACCTTCGGATAGCGAAGGAAACACAGATCTGGATGCCCTGCAAGAGTCCGTGGGAGATGATTTGGCGGGCTTAATGATTACCTTACCAAGTACTCTTGGCTTATTTGACAGGAACATCCTTGAGGTTACACGTATCGTCAGAGAGTCAGGTGGGATTGTGTATGGTGATGGTGCTAACCTAAATGCTCTTTTGGGGCGAGTGAAAATGGGTGATTTAGGATTCGATGTTATTCACTCTAATCTTCACAAAACTTTCTCCACTCCCCATGGCGGAGGCGGGCCGGGGGCTGGACCTGTCATAGCGGGTCCCAGATTGGTTGATTATTTACCGAGCCCTGTGATTTGTAGAGAGAATATTGATGGCAGATCTGTATTTAAACGCTCCAATCCGGGACAATCGATAGGTCGAATGGGAGCGTTCCAAGGTAATTTTGGGGTATTGGCAAGAGCTTTTACCTATATTCGAAGTTTGGGTGGTGAGGGAATAAGATCTATCAGCGATGACGCGGTTGTTAATGCCAACTATATTCTCGAAAGATTGAAAGATAGTTTTGACCTACCCTATGAAAGAGTTTGTATGCATGAGGTGGTTTTTTCGGCGCGAAACTTAAAAAATAATTGCGGGGTTTCTGCCCTAGATGTAGCAAAAAGGTTGATAGATTACGGTGTGCATCCTCCAACCATGTACTTTCCCCTGATTGTGGAAGAAGCGCTGATGGTTGAACCTACTGAGACAGAGTCTCTTGAGACTTTGGATACTTTCATAGATATTATGAGAACTATTTCTGAAGAAGCTCATTCGAACCCGGAACTCCTTCACGATGCTCCTCATTTCACTCCAAACACACGATTGGATGAAGCTAGGGCGGCACGTTTCCCTGACCTCAGATGGCGTCCCTCACATGAAGATTCAGAGTAGAGAGTACGGGTATGACCCTCTAGAAGTTCCAGGTGGATGGAACATGGACTGCTGAGGAGTTAATTTCAGAGACCCCAGTGAATCCACAATAAGCCATAGCTCTATCAAATTCTGATCGCAGTATGTCTAGCATCAGCTTCACTCCGTCAGCCCCATCATAGGAAAGTCCCCAGAACAGTGGGCGGCCAACAAATACACCTTTTGCTCCTAGCGCCATCGCCGTGAATGCGTCAGTTCCGCGGCGGACTCCCGAATCTAAGTAGACTTCTAGTCTGTCTCCTACAGCTTCCGTGATAGATTGTAGTGTTTCAATTGATGATAGTGTTCTATCAATCTGGCGTCCTCCATGGTTGGATACTACTATCCCGTCTACACCATTTTCTGCACACATCACAGCGTCTCTTACAGTTCGAACCCCTTTGACGACAAGAGGGAGATCGGTCAATGATTTTAGCCAATCCAGTCGCTCCCAGGTCAGACCCTTAAAACCGGTTACGTCCCAATCTGCAAAATCCCGAGGGCCTATATCTCTTCGTCTTGCCCATTCCGGATTGTCTCGGAAACTACCATTGTGAAGATGATCAATTCTTCTAAAGTTGTTACGAAGATCCTTTTCCTTTGCTGCTGCTGTTGGGGTATCTACAGTCAGGCAAATTGCCTTATATCCTGCGTTTTTAGCACGTACTACCAAGTTTTCCGTAATATCGTCTGCTGAGTGGTATAACTGAAACCACAAAGGTCCGGTAGCAACGTCGGCTACTTCCTCTATGCTGTAACCGGAAGCGGTTGGAAGGGCAAAGAGCGTCCCTGCCATTCCTGCGCCACGTGCTGTTGCCAGTTCCCCTTCTGGGTGGTGTTGTCGCTGACCTCCCGCGGGAGCAACCATTATTGGGAAATCAATTTCTTCCCCCAATATTTTAGTTTTTGTATTTCTGGTGCCAATGTCAATCAAGAAACTGGGATTTATAGAAAGTTCTTGAAATTTCTGTTCGTTACGTTTCTTCGTTACCTCATCAAAGGCTGCCCCGTCTATAAAGTCCCACATATCACTGACGGTTCTTTCTTTAGAGATCCTTTCTAAGTCTCGAAGGCTGACTACTTCCATTTAAAATTCCTTTCCAATTGACCAAACTGTAAAAAAAGTTACTTCATATATATAAGTTAAATTATCATCAGTTCTCTAGGATCGTTACCGACTTCATGGCATCCCCTGGTGTGGTAGCAGAACCAGGGTCCCTAGTGGCAATACCTAAAACTACGTCCATACCGTCTTTTACTCTCCCAAATACGCTGTGGGCGCCGTTAAGATGAGGAGTCGGAGCAAAAGTTATGAAGAATTGACTTCCGTTGGTTCCCATTCCATTTCTTACACCAGCGTTAGCCATGGACAAGATTCCTGCGGAATCATGTTTTGCATCATCGTGAAATTCGTCGTCAAAATTGTATCCGGGTCCTCCTGACCCGGTTCCGGTCGGATCTCCTGATTGAGCCATAAACCCAGGTATTACCCGGTGAAACGTGATTCCGTCGTAGTAACCATCTTTTGCAAGAAAAACAAAATTATTCACAGTCACCGGAGCTTCCTTGGCGAGAAGGTCTATAGTGATAGTACCCCCTTTTTCCATTTCTATAATGGCCTGGTAATTCTTTGCAGTATCGATAGCCATTTCTGGTGGCCTGTCATATTGATTCGATGTCACTTTATACCCCTTCCAGTTTTAAAATATAGTTCCTTAGTTTGGCGTTTCGCCAGTAGCTTCAAATTTTTCTATCGTTTCTCGGATATCGTCTGGTATACGTCTGGATTTCGCTTTGGAACTATCGAAGTTCACAGAAATTCTTTCTAATATCACGAGTAGTTCATCCGTACCGGATCTGTATATTTCTGCACTCTCCACCAGACTAGATCTACCCATGCTTGCGATTTTCATATGTAAGTCAATTAGTTCATCGACTCTAGCCGAACTTTTGAATTCCACAGTTAATTTAACGGCCGCAAGATCAAATTTCTTTCTGGCCTCCTCTTGCAGGGTATTTATGCCCAAGTTTCGGAAATATTCGGCCTCTCCAACCTCCAGGTAATCCAAGTAACTTCCATAGAAGGCTATGCCCTGTATATCGCATTCCTTCCATCTAACCCGTAGGGTATGGATAAACTTGTAATCGGATTTCGCCAATTTAAACCTCTTTTATACTGATAGATTTTTCCGTGCGTCGCTAAGTAATTTTTAGAATGGTATCAAAGAGGTTCCGAGACTGATATCAGACATTAAAGCCACCCCAAATAATATGCTCGCGGTACCTGCCAGCCCTGACACAATTTTATTGAGCCTATCGTGGGAGCCACTCAAGGCGAAGGGCACACTTAATAATATTGTTACTATGGCCATAGAAAGTACTGTGCCGACTCCGAAGAGTAACAAGTAGGCTATTCCGACCATAAAAGAATCTATTGTCGGTAGCAAAGCCAGCATAACCGCGGCGCTTCCAGCAAGTCCATGGATGAGCCCTATGACAAAAGACTTCATTCTAAAGAATGGCTTTCCAGGGTTGAACATTCCGTGCCTTTCTTGCACAGGAGGGGTTTCCTCGGCCGGATGGGTGCCATGTATGTGTAAATGATCGTCACCATCGTGGTCGTGTTGGTGGACATGCAAACGTCCTTTTTTTAAAGACCAATAGACTTGTAGTCCTAGGAAAACTAGCATCACTCCTACACCAAATTCGAAATAGTGAGCTATACCTTCATAGGACTCCATGACCACTTCTTTGAAGGCGAGAATTATTATTCCCAAGATTAGGAGAGGTACTGTATGTCCTAGTCCCCAGGACGCTCCTATCCATATAGCCCTGAAAGCGTTTTTGAACTCATTTACTATGGTTGCAACGGCAACTACATGATCTGCGTCAGTCGCGTGTTTCAAACCCAAAAGAAAACCTAAAATTATGGCAGCCAAAGCTCCAGAACCTAAGTCCATATATATAACTATTCCTTTCCTTATACTATTTCAAACAGGTTGCGCAGACGCCGTGGATGGTGAAGTGATCCGTATCCAGAGTAAAGTCATAATCTTTCATGAGGGATTGAGCGAGAGATTCTAGGTAAGTGTCATCTATCTGAACAATCTCCGAACAATTCCGACATATAAGATGATGGTGCCTATCTTGATCGAGCCACTCATACTGGGATTCTCCTCCGTCTATTCGCGTCTCAGAAACGAGGCGTAAGTCACGAAGGGTGGTCAAATTTCTGTATACGGTTGAGACGTCAATTGTAGGATATGATTCGCGAACTGTGTTCTCTATCTGAGAGACAGTTATATGCCCTTTAGCATGTCGAATAGCCGATAAAATGAACAGGCGTTGCGGTGTCATTCTGTGACCTGTATTTTTGACTATAGCAGTGGTGGCAACTTCGCAGCTCATAGACGCTCCTGCAATTTTTTGCAAAAGCCATGTTATTGCGATAATAGTGGGCTGTCAAACATATCCATTTACAGGATTGATTCAATGGGTATACCTCAAATTATCTTTCCCTAATATGAGTCTCCCTGATACATTGATGAATATGAGTGAACCTGTGCGCAAAAGAAGTAAGATGCGTGACATGACTAGAGGGAAGATTGCTCCCAAACTCCGGCAGTTGGAATGGCCGAATCATGCCGTGAGAGCTCGTAGTAGAGATCACGCGATAGTACACAGTTTGT
>ERZ724560.40-NODE-40-length-22444-cov-5.107183_pt1 | contig 22444 bp, 24 predicted proteins | sample MGYA00375854_ERZ724560 | MGnify/ENA primary metagenome ERZ724560 (study PRJEB28725, sample SAMN03264854) | marine sediment metagenome | biome: marine pelagic biome; feature: marine oligotrophic desert; material: ocean water | place: Pacific Ocean:North Pacific... | reverse complement strand
TTGATTTTACTTGCACCATACTTCCACCTGCAACTCCAAGTACACGAACATCCATTGATCTAATGCAAGTAGGATGATTCTTTATTGTAACATAACGAATCTCAGGTTTTCCATTTTTTATGATACAAATATTGGTACTAGTTCCACCAACTTCAACAAATATTCCATTTGTGATTTTTAGATATAGTAATGCACCTGCTACGCTTGCGGCAGGACCAGAAAGAACAGTCAAGATTGGCTTTGTTCGGAATGTATCCATGCTTGTAACTCCACCGTCTCCTTTCATTATCATTAATGGAGCAGTTACGCCAGTTTCACGGATTGCCTCTTCTACAAAATTACCTACCTGAACAGTTTTTGGTAATACGCTAGCATTAATTGCGGCAGTTAGAGTTCTAATTTCCAGACCATATATTCCAGAAATTTCATGTGATGCAGTAGATGGGATTTGTTGCTTTGTAGCATGTTCCATGATAAATTGTTCATTTGATGGATCATCTACCCCAAACGCCTCAGTTGCAACAATTACTTTGGCACCCTCATCTTTTAGCTCTTTAATTGCGGTTGACACTTCAGAATCAGTAATCAAATGAGACGTGTCAAGAAATCGATGTGAAGATTTGATATCATTTTCATGATTAATTTGCGCATCATGTAGGTTTGTACGTTTAATGACATCACTTTTTTCAGGACCCACCCCCATTGCTACAATTCCAACTTTGGCAGTGTCAGATTCTAATAATGCATTAATTGCTTGTGTAGTACTGTGAGCTATAATTTCAATTTCATCTAACCTAATTTGTGATTCTTTTAACAAGTCTGATAATACAGAAACTATGCCTGCAGACACACCACGTTCGGCAGTATGTGTTGTCGGAATCGTAGAAGTGGATAATATTTCTCCAGAGACAATATCTAAGGCGATAGCTTTTGTAAAAGTGCCACCTACATCAATGCCAATTCTAATTCGTCTGTTGCTCATCTACTTGTGCTCTCGATTTTCTCATTGAAGCGAGGGCTTTTTGTCTCTTTGGTCTTAGAACAAGCACGTAAAGTGATGCTACAAGATAAACCGCTAGCAATACGATTTGACCTACAGTGGTCTCAAGTGTTGGATAAATTCCAGTCATTGTTGCAACGTTGATGTCTAATCTTGGGATAGTACCAAGCATGCTAGTGTATGGGATGAAATCTAATACCTGGAATTCTCGGATTGCATTTCCTAAGAATGCAATTGACAAGTATGCACCAATACCCATTGTTAATCCAAATAGTGCACGTAGCGGGAGACGTTTTCCAAGTTTTCTAAATCCAAAGTATATTCCAAGTAATGAAACAATACCGAGAATAAATCCTAATCCAACATAAAATTCCATGTACTTGGCAAATGAGAACATTGCTTGATAGAACAAGACAGTTTCGAATCCTTCTCTGTATACGGTGAAAAATGACAGCATTATGAATACAGACGTGCCGCCTGCTGCAGATGCCTGGAAAACTTTGGCTTTTACAAACTCCATCCATCGTTTGTGTTCAATCTTGTTAAGTATCCAGAAACTCACATAGAACAGAACCGCCGTCGCAGACAATGCCGCTATTGCCTCAATCAGTTCTCGGTTTGCACCTGAAATTTCTATAATGTAAGATGCAATAACCCAAGTTACAGCTGTAGCACCAATTGCAAGTCCTATTCCATAATGTACATATTTTTTGAATTTATGATTTCTTGATGCTTCAAGATATGTGATTATAGCACCTAAAATCAAAACAGCTTCCAATCCTTCTCTAAAGATTATAGAAAAAGATGAGATGAATGCAATCATTGGTGCAATAGTTCCGGTTCCAGAAACAAGACGTTCAGACTCATCTAGAGAACGTTCAAGGGAAATAATTGTAGTAGAAATATCTTCGATTGTTGCACCATCATTAATTTGATTTCTTAATGTTGCAAACTGATATTCAACCTCAAAAGTAAAATCAGGAGCAATTGCTCTTAATGGAATTTCAACATATTCATAACTATCAAGATATGCACTTCGTGCACTTGCATATGCTGCCTGTGTATCACCCAATTCATAGAAAATTTCAGTTGCCATTAATTTTTCACGAATAATATCAATCTCATCTCGAACACTTTGTTTTTCACCTTCAGATGCAGAACCCATTGGTTTTGTTTCTTTATTTGCAAATACCTCTGCAATTACCACACCAGATGCTCTCAACTCTGCAACTTTGGCTTCTGCTGTATCTAATCTAGGAATGATTGAATCAGTCAAAAATGATTTGATTACATCAGGGTCTTCATAATTCTTGATCATGGTACGCAATTCTTCACGCATGTCCCATTCTAATGGATATAATAATTCAGCATCAGCAACTTCAATTTCAGGTTCTAAATATTCAAAGTTTTCAAGATATGCTTCTATTCCAAGTTGTTCTGCTTTTTTGTAGTCACCCTCATCTAACGCAATCATTAACTCTGCATATAGCTCTTTTATGACAACATAGTAACTGCTACTATCAGCTCCAATAGTTCCAACAACGTCGGTTCCAAGTAAGTCTCGTTGAACCCAGATATTAGTAGAAGCAATTGATGCGTATGGATCTTTGTCCTTTATCATTTGAAACATGTCATTGAAAAATGAGTTTAATTCTACTGTTTGACGTTCGTTATAATCAGTTCCAGAATAAAATATCTGATTTGCTCTTTCCATAAATCCTACTGCAATCTGATAAGAAAATTCATTACCTTCAGATTCAAAGATTGCATATTGTTCATCTACTATAATCAATAATGCAACTGTGACATTAGGATTGTATTCTTCATCTTCAGGAATTGTCTCAAAAATTTCAACAATTCTGGTAATTTCAGAAGATACAGTAGATAAATTTTCAGGGGTTAACTGTCTTGTTTGAAGATCGAGTAATGATATGTGAACCTCATCAGTTAGAGACGCATCAACATTTCTTAATTTTTCCAAATTCTTTGAAAAGTGTGTTGAGCCAAATTCTATGAAGTTTTTAGTAGATTCAAAGTCTTGATTTTCAAGACTTGTTAGAGCAAGATTGAGACTCGTTTCAGTAACTTCTATCACAGAATAATATCTCACCTTACTATTATCAATTGAATATGCGCTTGGTATTACAAACAATAACATTGCAATTGCAAATATGGCAAAACTAGATTTCTTCAACACTTGCTTTCTTTTGAAACCCTATTTTAGGAGAGGACTCATTCTATCATCATAGAATAAGATTTTCTAATAAGGTTTAAAACAAAAAAGGAAAAGGAGAAAAGAAATTTCAAAAATGCATATTTTGTTTTTCTGATCTAACAATTACAAAAAAATAATTAAAGAAATATTGAACAATTCAAAAATCACGAACCGTTTGATTGCAGATATTATAAAATCTGAGAGTGTATAATAGAAAAATTATATTCCAGAATTAGAGAATAACATTCTAAGTTCAAAACTAGTTTTAATTATTCAAACGAAGGAATTTGGTTATGCCGTTAGTGACACAGCATCGTATGCTTTGATCTTAAAACCAGAATACATGTCGTCAACTACTGGAATGTTGCTAACGGCTTTTCTATATTTTTAGAACAAGCTTTTGAAAAGTCCATCGAATTTTAATATCGTCCTAGTGACAACTTCGTAATGGCTGAAAAATCACCATATGTTTTAGTTAGTGTCTTTAAAGAAGATGCTAAAGCACAAGATGTAGCAGCAGCTGCAGGCACAATTGCTACAATCATTGACGACTGGAATGCAAAAGGAAATATGATTTGGAGCGGTTCATTTGATGATAATAAAACCGCAATGTCAGTAATTGAAGGAGATAAAGATACAGCAGAAAGTTTCTTCAATACATACAATGACGCATGCAAATCATTTCTTTCATCATACATGTATCAATGGGATGCAATGCCACTTTTGTCATTAATAGGACAAAAACAGGCATCCTAGTTAGTGTGATAATTAATCACAGTATTTTTTTAAATTATGATTATTCCTTGCTTCAGTAAATAATCTATAGTTTTAAGAAATTCTTCATCTGTAATTTTTTCATCAATCCACCAAGTGACTATGTCTACAAGCCAGTTTGGAATATGCGGTTGAGAAAAGTCTGAAAACTCATAATTTCCAATCAGTCCCTTGTTTTGCATGTATTCAAATGCATCAAATAACAATTGATCAGTAGCCTGTCCATTTATCCACCATCCAGCATTTGATTTAATCCAACCAGGAAGTGGAATTATAGAATCAGTAGTAGCCATTTGGCCATCAGTCTGAATTAATGATTTTGATGTTTTGAGATTTTGTTCAATGTTTGGATAGTTTGGATTTATTTCATATACCTGTTCAAAGTATGATAACGATTTTTCATAATTTTTCAATTGAATTAATGCTAGACCAATTTTATTCAAGGCATTTAGATAAAGTGGCTCTTGAATCTTATCTGCATTTTTCATGACTACTTTGTAGTTTTTTATAGCATCACCATACAGACCCATTTCAAAAAATCGTTCAGCGTCATTATTGACCCGAATAATATTCAGATTTTCAGATTCAGGTGCAAGTGGAATATCAGTTTGTTCTACATCAAAAACTAGATTTTTACTTTGATCAATTTTATCAAGATATGCAAATTCAATAGAATACTTTCCTGGAAGAGATTTGTAATTGAAATTCATGTACGTTTCAAAAAATCCATCTCTAGTAGGTTTAACTTTCAAAACTTGAACAGAAAGGTCTGGACTTGTGACTAATATGAAAACAGGGTGACCTGACATATACACCACATTATTTATCTGCCCAGAAATTGTTATCATAGTATCCTGATGTCGAAATAACTGTACATTGTTTTTAGAAATTTCAGTAGACTCGAAAGGATATGCAGGATCTAATGGCAAGATTGGGTTTTCAATAATAATTTCACTAGGTCTTTGTTCAGAAAATGCATGGAATCCATAACTTCCATAAATTGAACGAACTAGCTGAACATCAATTTCAGTTATCTTTCGTACATCAGGGTTAATGTGTGCAGGAGCAAACATTATCGAAGGAGGGGATTGATCACGCGTTGCGACTTTTCTGTTATAATCATTATCATCAGTGGTATAATGGCCAAGACCAAAGGTGTGCCCCATTTCATGAATTATTGTTTTGAAAATTCCATCCATCCATTTGTCACCATAAATTGATTGTTGATTTTCATAATAGACGTAAATTGAATTTCTCATGAATGCTCCAAGTGTTTTACTAAGCAGTGAGCCAGAAAACTCAGGATCATCTCTAAACAATATAGTAATCGTGCAATCATCAGTTACGGATTCATTTTTCCCAATTTTTTTGAACTTCATATCCCAAAATTCTTTATTTATCAATTCAGATTCTTGCAACTTTTCTTTCCATGCCATAACTGCAAGTTCTGATTTAGCCATCATTTCATCCATCTCAGAGGATTCAATATCATCACTTATCGATTCAACTGCACAATATGTGGGAATTTCAGTTAGCCTTTGATTGATTGTTGGATAGGTATACTCTAGCGCATATGCATAGCTGGAACCTATTGAAACAATGATTACAAGAGACAGTAATAATGGGAAAAAAGTCATTTAATCTATTACGTATCTCTTTGCACGTTTTACATGCTCGTCGTCTAGATGTTTTGCCATCATAATTCCTAACATGTAAGAACGTGCTGCGGCATCATCAGGATTATTATCGAGGGTTTTTGCATTTATTTCAAAACCATCTGCTGCAATTTTTTTAAAATCAGTCATATTATAGAAATTAATCAACTCGTTTTAAGATCTTTCGGTTTTTCATATACGTAATTAGTAAATAAATTCCACCTAAAATGAATCCAATACTTCCTATAACTACTATAATGGTGGTAGTAGTTTGAAAACTGGTTCCAGCATCATATCCAGAATAAGCCCCAACAAACACAAAAAACATTCCTAAAACAAGATATGTTCTTTGATAAAAAAGATTCATCTAAATCGAGATTAATTCCAATTTTGAATTTTCATTTATGGAATGCTTGTCAACATAACCAGATGTCATTTCAAGAACATATTGCGCATTATCAGCAGAAACACCAACTGACTTGCAGCTCATTACCTCCATAGGAGTAATACAGGGCGGAACATTCTTTTCAATTGCAATTACAGAACCGTTTTTGTCAAACCAAATAATATCAAGATGGAACTGCATGTTTTTCATCCACATAGATCTAGTTCCAGGTTCATCAAATACAAACAACATTCCTTTATCATCAGAAAGGAAACTTTCATTCTCCCACATCAAACCACGCATTCTACGTGGATCAGTATCTGCAAGGTATACTTCTAGAAGATTATCATCCAATTGTACAGTTCCCATTAAAAAGTCAGAATTTGCCTCAAGTTGTACTTCAGATGGAAGAGATGCCATGCCGGCAACACCAACTATAACTGCTGCAATTCCAATTGGAATCAAAACCTGAAGACGTGTTGGCATACATTATCTCATATCAAATAAAATAAAAACTAAAGCAATTACAATGATGCTTTGAATTGATTAATTGAAGAAATTGTCTCATGAGTGCTAGAGCCAATATCTTTCAATGTGGATCCATTGTATTTTTTATCCAAATATCGACCTGCCAATATCATCGGAGCCCCAACTGCAACAGTTACACCTGTTGGTTCAGGAATCCACAACATGAGAAATCCCAGTTTTTGCATTTTTTTGCCAGGAGCAGATGCACGGTTTAATGCTCCAAGTGACTGAGAGGTTTTTTTATCATCTAATTTTCCCATGTCAGCGTACAAGCCAGAGCGTCTTGATGCAGATTCTCTCATTATTCGTAATTTTTCAATTTTTGCTCTAAGCGGATCAGTCATCTATTGGTATTTTGGAAAATATAGTTAACAGTCAGTGATCAAAATCTGCTACATTCAAGTCAAGATTTTGTCACAATAATTTCCAATTTATATAAAAGCAAATTCATATCGCCATAATGAAAAAGAAGACATCACGTAGATTAGATTCAATCAAGGCAGCACATGAATCTGAAAAAACAATTTCCATATCAGATAGAGTTGAAGATTATTTGGAGGTAATTTCAGAATTAGTGGATATGAAAGGGTATGCTGCAACATTAGACATTTCAAGATACATGAATGTTAGCGCACCAAGTGTAACAAAGATGCTCAAAAAATTAGATGCAGAGGGATTTTTAGAATATGAAAAATATTATGGAATTAATTTAACTGAAAAAGGTCAGCGAATTGCAGAAATGATTAAACAAAAACATGGAATTTTACTAGAGTTCTTCGAGATTTTAGGAATTGGAAAAGAAATAGCAAACCAAGATGCAGAAGGAATTGAACATCATCTTAATCCAAAAACAATTAGACAGATTAGAAAGTTTGTAACATTTTTCAAAGCAAACCCAAAACTAATGAGTAGTTTTAATGAATTTTAATTAACTGAAAATTTCTTCTATCTTTTTACGGCTACCCTTGAAGAAAAATAATCCTCCAGCACCTAGTAATGCAAGTGGGGCAGCCAGATATAGTAAATCAAGCATTGGGTCTCCGCACATACTTTCTATGATATCAACTAGTATTTGAAATTTTTTAGAATTTTATTCAGGGCGGGTTCTAATCTCGTTTTAGAAATATTTCCAGATTATCATCATTATTGACAAATCTTGAAAAACGCTTTCCTTCTGATGAACGTTTTAAGACCTTGATTTTTCCTCTTTTGCCAATTCTAACTGAAAAAAGAAATTCATCATTTACAACAAAGCTTGCCACATTTCCAGTAAACTGCCTATCCACTTCAAATATCAAGGCAGTTCCAGACTCTGAAAAGTCATAAGGTAAAGACTGAGATGGCAGTTCTCGTTGTGCCCCATGCTCTTCAACATCAATATGTAGACCAAGAGATTTTTCTAATTCTTGAATGGTTTTGCCTGCCTTCCCAATCAATGCAGGTATTGAATCACCTGAAACAAATACCTTGATTCGTCCAGGACCGACAAATTCAACTTTAGGGTGAGAATCAAATCTATACAATCGGTCTAGTATTTTTTCTTCTGCTAAATGTTCTATTCCAGTTTTTTGTGAGCCATTTTCATCTACAGGAATTATGATGTTTTCCTCACCGAATGTATAAATTTCATATTCCAAAGTATTTGTTTCAAAATCAGAAATTTCAATTACGGGTCGCGCCAAGTCTTGTTCAACCATTCCAGATGGAACTTTGACCTTTAGCTCTAAACGATAAACTTTGGAGATACCACCATCCTTTACATAAATTACAGTATCTAGGACATTTGGAATTATTCCAAGTTCAATTTTTCCAATGAATCTCTGAATTGCATCAATTGGAGTATTTGCATGAACAACTCCAACCATGCCAACTCCAGTTAACCTAAGATCACTGAAAATTCTAAAATCTTCTCTACGTCTAACTTCATCAAATATAGTATAATCAGGTCTAACAAGCAATAAGATATCAGCAGAATTTTCAAAACTTCCATCCAACCTAGTGTACTGAGTCACTCCGGAATCAACTTGCAAGTCACGTGGAGACTCGAATGTTTTAACAATTTTTCCAGAACGATTAAAGAAATTTGCAATTCCTGATGCAAGCGTACTTTTTCCAGAACCAGGTGCACCAGAAATAAGAATTCCTTCAGCCTGAGTTTCTAATCTAGACATTAGTTTTTCAGAAAGTTGGTAATCTTCTAATGACATTTGTTTAATTGGATGTACTATTGTGATTTCTAAAAGTTCAGAAAATGGAGGTCGAGTAATTGCAATTCTATAATCTCTATACTGAATTACCAAAGCGCCAGGTTTTGAAATTTCAGTATTTCCAAGAGTCTCATCGTCTATGGCAGATAAAATTTGATTTGTTATAATTTCAAGATAGTCACGGTGAAGTGTTTTCGTATCAAGTTCAACTAACTCAAAACTTCCAGGCATTCCTTTTTTGCCAAGAGGTTTTTGATTTTCTTTTAGATGAATACTCATTGTGGTTGGGTCAAAGAATTTTAGAAACTCCAAATCAGGGGTTTGTTGTTCATTAATGGAAAATTCTGATTCAGATTTTTGTAAATCACTCATAATTTCAGTTTAGGATTGGTTCTATTATGTATTCTTTTAATGCATAAAACAATCTACATTGTTTAACAAATTATTCTCACAAAGCCAAACAAAAGAACTGTTTTAGATCGGTATGTATGGCAGGTCAAAATAATACAAATTTACAATTTCATTCAGATTGTAGCAACTACTTTGAATCATTAAGAGAAAAAGGTGAGACCGATTTTGAGTTTGAAGATGAGTATTTCTTTACATTACCTGCAATATCGCAAATGAGTTTAGATTAATTATTCAGTAGTTCCTCGAATTATAGATATGCATAAGCTGGACTCGATTGCAGAAAATGTTAGAGAATGTCAGAAATGCGAATTGTGTGAAACTCGAATTAAGGCGGTTCCAGGTAAAGGGAATTTTGATGCAGATGTAATTTTTGTTGGAGAGGCACCAGGTAGAAATGAAGACATTCATGGGGAGCCATTTGTAGGAGCTGCTGGAAAAAGACTAGACATGATTTTAGAGGATACAGGAATAGATAGGAAAGATGTCTATATTACGAATATTGTAAAATGCAGACCTCCAAAAAACAGAGTTCCTTCAAAAAAAGAAGAAGAATCATGTAATGACTTTATCAAACAAGAAATTGAGATAATCAATCCAAAGATAATCTGCGTTATGGGAAATACAGCATATGGCACGCTGTTAGATGGAAAAGAGATTACAAAGAATCATGGTAAAATTGTAGAAAAAGATGGAAGAAAGTTTTTTGTTACATTCCATCCTGCTGCAACAATTTACAATCAAAAACTAGTCGAGGAATTGAAAGAAGATTTTAGAAAATTGGCAAAATTTCTAGAAACAAAAGATGAGCCAAAACAGTATGAAGAAAGACGATGCGATTATTGTATGGCTAAAACAAAGCACGAAGTAGTAGTTATGCCAAAAGTAGTTACAAGGAAAAGGCGATGGTTGTTCAAATGTACAGAATGTAATCATGAAAGATGGCTTCAACCTTACAGAACTGTTGCAGAAAGTTTGTACTAGAATCTAATACAAATGACTTTGTAATTCGATTTGTTCTTCAGCAGATATTATTCCTTTTCTAACTAAAATATCAAGCATATCTTTGAACAGTTGCTTTTGTTCTTCAGACATTCCACCGGTTGGACCTTTTTCTCCAGGAGGACCAGGTGGACCGCGTGGACCTTTTTCTCCAACAGGACCTTGTGGACCCTGTGAGCCTTTGTCACCAGGAGGACCTTGCAAACCTTGTTTTCCTTGTTCACCTTGTGGACCTTGAATTCCTTGTGGACCGCGTGGACCTTTTTCTCCAGTTAAACCAGGAGGACCTTGTTCACCTTGTGGACCAATTGTTCCACGGTCACCTTGTGGACCAGGTACACCAGTTATTCCTTTGTCACCAGGAGGACCTTGTGGACCGCGTGGACCTTTTTCTCCAATAGGACCAGTAATTCCAATCTTACCTTTTTCTCCTTGTGGACCTTGTGGACCGGTAGGACCTTTTTCTCCCATTGGACCAGTGACACCTTTGTCACCTCTTTCACCAACAGAGCCAGGAACTCCTTTGTCTCCTTGAACACCAGGTGGACCGGTAGGACCTTTTTCTCCTTTGTCTCCGCGTAAACCAGTTAATCCTTTATCGCCAGATGGACCTTGTGGACCGGTACCTCCTTTGTCACCAATTAATCCACGACCGCCTTGTTCTCCTTTGTCTCCTTTGTCACCTGTTAGACCTTTTTCTCCTTTGTCTCCTTTGTCTCCTTTTAGACCAGGAGGACCTTTGTCTCCTTTGTCTCCTTTGTCTCCGGTAACTCCTTTTTGTCCTGTTGGACCTTTGTCTCCAGGAGCACCTTTGTCTCCTTTGTCTCCTTTGTCTCCTTCAGGACCAGGTTGACCAGGAGGACCTTTTACACCAGCGCTAGAAGAGCGTGGCACCTGTTTTGATTTTTTTTGTTCTGAATCAGGTTTTGGTGGAGGAGCCTGTCTCATTGTTTCAGGTACTTGAAATTCAAATGAAGAACCAACAGATGAGAATTGATCAACAACTATAATCCAAACGCTAGTGAATGCAGAAATTTTTTCAGGTAATGGGTTTGATTGAGAACCTAATTTTACTTCAAATTCTCCATTTTTTATGTTGAGATGAGATTTTTCTCTCCATAGTGGAAGAAAGGATTTTTGAGCAATTTGTTCACTGGTAGGTTTGGCTTCAGTGATAGCAAATTCTACCTCAAAGACGCCGTTTTTTTGCTTGTATGGAGATTGACCTTTAACAGTAAAATGTTCAGATGACGGCATAATCGTTTCTTTCAATATCTAGTATTTAATTACATTTTCTAGACATTTCAGGCATGAATTTACCACTAGTAGCAGCTTAATATTTATCCGTTAAATGTAGAAATCTAATTCATGAAGGATAAGAAAAAAGATACATCTCTAGCAAAAAAAGATGAGAGAAGTCTAACAAATGTAAATTATCAAAGAGACAGACTTTTCAAAAAAGGTATCAATTTGATGGCAGACGAAAAGTTAGAAGAAGCCGTAGAAAATTTTGAGATGATATTGAGAGCAGACCCAAATGACGTCGAGGCAATGCTCAAACTTGGATATTCACGATTTCATTTGGATGATCATTCAGAGGCAATGAGAGTTTACGATAAAATTTTAGATATTGATGTAACAAATCCAGAAGCTTGGAATTTAAAATCATTAGTAAATTATGAAAAAAAGAATTATGCAAAAGCATTAGACTGTGTTGAAAAAGCAATAGATTCAGATCCGACATATGGCATGGCATGGTATAACAAAGGATGTTACCTTTCAATGCTGAATCAAGTTCCAGACTCTTTAGAAGCATTGAAACGCTCAATTGAGATTGATGTTAAAAATGCAAGAAAAGCTGTTAAAGACAAAGACTTTGTAAATGTAAGATCAGAAGAAGGTTTCAAACGAATTATTGAAGTTGTTTTAATTGAATCACTAAGACAAGGATATCATACAATTGGATCAATTGTGTGGACTACATTCCTTGGAAAAGAAGATACAATCAAAGGATTAGATGAATTAATTTTGAAAGGCGTTGTTGTTAAAAATGAAAAGAGACAAGGATTCAATCAAATCATACCAATTTATGATTTAGTTCCAGATGTTGCAAACAAACTTGGTGCAAAGAAACGTGGTTTACTTGGTCCAAAAACAATTGGAAAAGTTTCAACACCGGTCAAGAGTCTAAAAGAGATTGGATTAGCTGTACAAACAACAATGGCTGCAATAGAAAATGAAGATTTAGAAAAAACAGTTGAAAGTTTTGATGCATATATCAATCCAGCAAAATGTGGACAACAAATGATTGATGAGTTTCTAGACGAACACCGTGAGATAAGATTATTCAAAATCAGATTGGATGATAAAGGTCAAGATTACTTAATTGACAATAAAAAGAAAATGTTAGAATTATTTGAAAACATGGAAATGACAGTTACAAAGAAATTAAGAGCTAACGTTCCTCAGAACTAAGTCATAGAATCTTTTTCTTTTTTGATAATTGGAACACCATCAATTATTGATACATCATCTTCTTCATAGACAGTATGCCAACGACCATTATGAGGAAGTAAATTGTTTAGTTCTTCTATTTTTTTATTTGTAGGTTTTTTGTTTAGTAATGCGCCCCATTTCATATTTGGAACCTTTGGCATTACATCATTGATATCTTTCATTTTGTATCACTCTGCTGAAAGATCCCAATAATTAGCATTTTCTTGTTTATCAATTGGTTTTTCAAGATTTTTCCATTCCTTAAAGGAGTGTACATACAATTTGACATTTGGAATGCCGATTGATTTTAGAGCATAATATGCCAAACCAGACAAGGTGCCTACACTTCCACAATATGTGATTATTTCAGCATCTTCAGGAATTCCTCTATTTTTTAGAAGAGTTTTCATACCTTCTTTTGTTCTTAAAATTTTTCCATCAGTTGCAAGTGTTCTGTATGGTATGTTTATTGCACCAGGAATATGTTGTTCAAGGTAGTTTAGTCGTTCACGATTATCTATAATTACAACATTTTTGTTTTCTTTGACTTTTTCAAGATATTCTGCAGTAGCCATTATTTCAGGGTTGATTTTTACAGAGTGAGTTGCAGGTTCAATTTCAGGAACTTCAGTGGAAATTTCATATCCAAGATCTTTCCATTGAGAAAATGTTACATCCAACAATTTTACATCTTTATGTCCAATGTATTGTAAAGCCCAAACTACTCTAGATGACAATGCACCAAATGTATCATCATAAATTACTACAGGAGTTTCATTAGAGATTCCTAAATCTTGTGCAATTTTTTGTATAGATTCAGGACTATCGTCATTGAGAAGTTTAGCCAATGGGAGATTTACAGCATTTGTTATATGACCTTGTTGATATTCTTGGTCTCGTCTAACATCAACGATTCTAATTGAATTTTCTTGAATTTTTTCACGAAGAATTTTTGAACTAATTATCGGGATATCAGAATCAATCATGCTGCACATTCACCCTTTCCAGTTACGGTGTGATAGTTAGTATCACTTCCAAAGTCCATGTAGAAATCAGGTTCATCTTCAACTTTTGGAGGAACTATTAGTGGTGCAATTTCTTTTTTGATGTCTTCAACGCCAGTAATTTTCGAGGATTCATTTCCTTTAACAACTCTATCAATCCATTTGGATAATGTATCATCAGGTTGTTTATTTTCTTTGAATAATTCAATAATTTTTAGAATTACAGGAATTACACGTTTTACAGGAACGCGAGCTGTATGGTGACCAAGCATTGAATCTTCATCAAATTTACCACCTAATGACATGGTGTAATTTGGGAACATGTCAGTTCCGTGTCTACCGCCGCCACCATAGAATCCAATTGTCGCAATTTGATGTTGCCCACAAGAATTAGGACAACCGCTAATCTTGATGGTGGAATCTTTCAAATCATCATCTTCGTCAAGATTTAATTCTAAGAATTTTCTCTGTACCTCTTTTGCCAACCTATGGGAGTTGGTTAAAGCCAAATTACAAGATGTGGTTCCAGAACAACCTACTGCAGAGGCCATTGTTAATGATCCAGTTTTTGCAAGACCATTTTCAATTAATCTTGAGTACATGGATTTAAGATCATCATCATGAACATATCGAATGACAATATTTTGTGAGAATCCATTTCTAGCAAAGCCTTCAGCAGAATAATCACGAATAATTTCTGCAACACTTCGTAGTTGATTGGCAGTAATATCACCAGCTTCTAAACCAATGAATGCAGAGTTGAAACCAGATTGAGATTGTTTTATAACATTAGTTTTTTCCCATCTTGCAAATCCATCAGGAACAGAAGCAGACTCATCACTTACAGATATTGGTCTTTGAATTTCATTTATGCTATCATCAATGTTTAGTTTAACAATTACAGATTGAGTAGCTTTTACAACAGCTCTTTCTTTTAAGACAAGGTTTTGGAATTTTTCCCAACCCAAATCATTTACCAAATAACGCATTCTATTACGTGCCAAATTTTTTCTGTCACCCATTCTATCAAAGATTCGGATTACAGCCATCGACGTATAGAGTAGATCTTCAACAGGAGTGAAATCTTCTAGTTGATGTCCAACAAATGAGCGATTTCCTAAGCCACCACCTAAGAATATTTTGAAACCTTTCCTTTTTTCTCCATCAATTTCTTGAATTTGAGGTACAAGACCAACATCAACAATTCGAATCATTCCACATTTTTCACAACATGTAAAATTAAATTTGAATTTACGTGGAAGACCTTGGCATATTGGATTTCTAAGCATGAATTTTGCAATTGCCATTGCATATGGAGTTGCATCAAAAATTTCATCTTTACAAACACCAGATAACGGACTACACATTACATTTCTAACAGTATTACCACATGCTTCACGTGATGTCATTCCAACATCAGAAAGAGATTGCATTATTTCAGAAACATCTTCAAGTATTACCCAGTGTAGTTGAATATTTTCACGAGTTGAAAAATGTGCACTACCAATTGAGTACATCTCACTTAACTGAGCAATTTTTTCTAATTGGTATGGATAAATTTGTCCTGCAGGAACTTTGATTCTAACCATCGCATAATCGTCAGTCATACGTGTACCGTATGCACCATGTTGTAAACGGAATCTACGGAACATATCAGGATCAATCTTGCCTTGTCGGAATAGCTTCACGGTTTCAGCAAAATTTTCTGCTTCTTGTCTTCGGGACCAATCAATCTTTGGCTGTTTATCAGCCGGTTTTGATGGTCTTAGCTGTTGTGCCATCTATTCTTTTTCGATCGCAGTATAGTTATAAGTTTTTGATATGGGTAAGTTATACACATCAACTAAACAAAGTACACATTTTTGCCGGTTTGTGTTAGTATTACCTAATTTTCAATAAAAATACCCAAAGCTATTAATGAGTTTGAGAATGAAAAAATCCATGCAAGAATCAGTAAATGAACAAAGACCAGATAAGATTTTTGCAGATGCAAAAGAAGTAGAAATTACAAGAGCAATTGCAAAAGAATTTTACGATGTGTTACAAGATAGAGCAGAAAGTGATATCATAATCATAGGAGCTGGACCTGCAGGATTAACCGCATCTAGAGAATTATCATTGATGGGTTACAAAGTATTAGTCATTGAACAAAATAACTATCTAGGCGGAGGGTATTGGCTTGGAGGTTACATGATGAACCCAGTAACAGTACGTGCACCAGCACAAAAAATTTGGGATGAATTAGGTATCCCATACAAAAAAGTTGGCGAGGGATTATATCTTACACCAGGACCACATGCAGTTTCAAAATTAATAGCAGGTGCATGTGATGCAGGAGTAAAATTCTTGAATTTAACAAAGTTTGACGATTTAGTTATGAGACATGGAAGAGTTGCAGGAATTGTTGTTAACTGGATGCCAGTTTCAGCATTGCCAAGAAACATTACATGTGTAGATCCTGTTGCATTGGAAGCAAAAATGATCATTGATGCATCAGGTCACGACTCAGTTGCAGTAAAAAGATTAGTAGATAGACAACTAGTGGAATGGAAAGGAATGAATCCAATGTGGGTAGAAGATGGCGAAGAACACGTAGTACACAAAACAGGAGAGGTATATCCAGGATTGGTTGCTGCAGGAATGTCAGTAACTGAAACACATGGATTAGCAAGAATGGGACCAACATTTGGTTCAATGTTATACTCTGGAAAAAGAGCAGCAGAGGTTACTGATCAAAAGATTAAAGAATTTGAGAATCAAATTCCAAAATAATCTATTTGAACTTAAAAAAAATCATATTATACAAAGAGCCAGCAATTTCTGAAATTAATACAGAATTACTAACAGAGTTTTTAGAAGAAAAATTTCCAATCAAAGTTGAGATAAAAAATAATGTTTTCAAAGAATTCAGTCTTGAAGATATCAAAAAATTATCAAATATTCGTATCACAGATATTAAAAATCCATTTTCAGAATATGGGGCAAGTAATGATGAAATTGAATTTGAAAAAAAGTTGTGCGGAGATTCTTCAGTAATGAATTCCACAACCAAGGTTGAAAATGCACAAGAGATTAGTGAAGTTTTCATGTATGATGGTTTTGAATTACAAAAGATTCTTAGATATCTCAATGAAGGTAACGAAGTATTGCACATCATTCTAACAAATAGATTAACATGTACATTTGATGAAAATGATAAAAGGTATCATGCCAGAGCAGTGATTTGTGCAAACCCTTCAATCATTTCTACCACCGGAATTATTGAAGCCCCAGCAAAGCCAAAAGAATACTATTTTGAAGTAATGAAGTTAAGAACACAAGGGTTAGACATCGAGTCTGCTAAAGAGAAATACAAAGACAAATTTTTAGAATATAACGATAAAAGATTGACCAAAGTTTTGGAAGGTTACATCTTACAAGTCATTTTTTACAATATAACAGGAGAATCATTTTGTGAAGATGTTGAATGTAGATTAAATAACGCTCATTGGCAAAAGGATCTTTTATTCTCACAACTTGAAATAAACAAACTATGTAAAAAACACAATGAGATCTTGGCAAATCTAAATTGATTTAAATTATAATCATAAAGTAAATCATTATGATGTCAGGCGAGGATAGTTCACTAGTTATGGAAGATAGAGGTTCAAATGATGAGCCAAAGACTCCAGATTTTCCAAAAAAAACAAAGACATCATATGATGTAATTATAATTGGTGCAGGACCTGCAGGATATACTGCAGGAATTTATTGTTCAAGAGCAAGACATGACACACTAATAATTTCAGGACTTTTGCCAGGCGGTCAGTTAATGAATACAACAGATGTTGAAAATTATCCAGGATTTGATGAAGGAATTATGGGACCAGATTTAATGTTAACAATGAGAAAACAAGCAGAACGAATGAACACCACAATTATCGATGATGTAGTTGTGAATGTAGATTTCCGTGCAAAACCATTCAAGGTTTTAACAGGTTCAGAAGAATATGAAGCAAAAGCTGTAATAGTTTGTACAGGTGCCACACCAAGAAAAATTGGTATAGAAGGTGAGCAAACATTTAGCGGAAAAGGAGTTTCATATTGTGCAACATGTGATGGTGCATTTTTCAGAAATCAAGACATTGCAGTTGTCGGAGGAGGAGATACTTGTATGGAAGAAGCAACATTTCTTACAAAATTTGCATCAAAGGTTCACATCATTCACAGACGAGATACATTTAGAGCAAGTAAAATCATGCAAGATCGTGCATTAAGCAACGAGAATATCGAAGTTCATTGGAACAGTGTTATTGAGGATATCAAAGGTGACCAAAAAGTTCAACAGATTATTCTAAAAGACACAAAAACTGGAGAAAATAAAACCTTGGAGATGGGAGGAGTTTTTGTAGCAATTGGTCATGAACCAAATACAGAATTATTCAAAAATCAATTGGAGATGGATGAAAATGGATACATCATTCAGAAACAAAATACAGAAACAAGTGTAAAAGGAGTTTTCACTGCAGGAGACGTTCATGATCACAGATACAGACAAGCAGTTACTGCAGCAGGATTTGGTTGTATGTCTGCAATTGATGTTGACAAATATCTATCAGAACAAAAATAAGATTATTTTATTTTTTTAATTGTAAATTCCAGATCACTGCCGTTTTTATTCAATTGTACAAGTTCATGACCACGTGTTCTACATAAATCAGTGATGTCATCTTCAGCAGCAGGATCATCTGCTAATACAAGAAGTACTTGACCAACCTGCATTTTTGATAATTCAACTACAGTTTGCATTGCAGGAGAAGGACAGTATAATCCTCGTACATCTAGTGTTTTTTCTGGTTCTGACATTTTACTAATAAAAAGTAAGTATGTCTATATTAAAATCTAATTCTTTTCAGATTATCTAGAAATTAGATGACCATCTTAGTAATTGTCGGAATATCACGAGTTCTAAATGCATAAGGATCATAGCCTTCAAAATTAATTTTATAAGAAATTCTTCTTAATCCAAATAAGGCAAGTTTGAATGCAACATCCCAAACAAATGAGTTTTTAGTAAACATATAGAATTTGTACATGGAATTGAATAGACGGAAGTATTTTGGATAAAATTCCTTTACATATTGATCTATGTATTCTTTAGAATTTTCAATTTTATACTGAAGATGTTCTAATACTTCACGACGCGTTACGTATTCCATTTTTTCAATTGAGATTTTACCTTTTTTCATTGCATATAGTATATCGTCTAGATTATTTTCAGAATTTATCAAATTGGTACATCTTCCAATTGTAGATGCAACATGAGAATCACTTCCAGCTATAGTTAAGAGATTATGTTCTTTGGCAAAAACTTCTGCTTTTTTGTTTGAATAAATGTCAATATTGGCGCTATTGAAAATCTCAAATAAATCACATTTTAATGAATCATCGCGTAAGGCGTCAATCAAACTAAATGGATGTGGAGCAATTGTTACTGCATCCTGTGATTTTGCAGCATCAAGAATTTCATCAATACTTTGAGAGGATTTGATTTCTTCTTGTAAACCATAAACAAGTACATGTGCCTCTTTGTCAGTAGTTATTTCGACAGCAGGATATACTTTAACATTGGAGAACTTTTCATGGCTGTTTTTGTAATCAGTCATTTGTTTGAATCCATCCAGAGTGTTATGATTTGTAACAAATAGTACATCTAATTTTGAATCTAGTGCTTTTTGTAATTGTTCGTTGACGGTAACGTTGCAGTCAAAAGGCGGTTCCAAATCACCCACATGACCATTGGAGAAAACATTATGACAATGAAGTTCAGTTCTAAGCATTTCTAACATTTTGTATAAAAATTCACTTTTTATTAATTATCTGAATAGATCTTCCTCTTCTGAACGAAGTATACTCTTGATATTTCCAGTATTTTCTTTAAATTCGAAATTTTTGATTATTGCAGCAGGACATTTCTTGGTTTTACCCATTACAAGCTCTGCAGCAGAACAAAGTTCATCAACTATTGCAGTTGCAGTAACTCGTAAGATTTTACCAAAGGTGTCTGGAGTTCCCTCATAATGTAAAATGGTATCAATTCCAGATACACCAATTGCATGATCAGTTTGTCCCATTCTGAAAGGGCGTCCAAAAGTGTCTGAAATTATTACAGCAACTTTTTTTCCAGTTTGTTGTAAAATTTTTAATCGTATATTATCAGCAGATTTATCAGAATCTTTTGGAAGTAATGTTGCATATCCATTTTCCACATTACTTTCATCAATTCCCGCATTTGCACAAATAAACCCATGATTAGTTTGAACAATAATTACCCCATGTTCCATTCTAACAATTCTTTGCGATTCAGATAAAATGGCTTGAACTAATTTTGGATCCTTATCATATGCCGAAGCAATACCAATGGATAACTCAGAGGGAATAATAGAATCTAAATTTACAACTCTACCTTCATGTTTTGATATGATTTTTTGCGATATTACCAAAACATCTCCATTTTCAAGAGATGTTTTAGAAGATGACAATAACAAATCAATTAGATCATCTGTAGGTTGAACGTCATTTTTAAAATGAATAGGAAGTATTTGTAATGTCAACAATTAATGAAAAAAATTGCTATAATTGAGTTTTTTCAATCTTATGAGGATACAGGTATAGGCAGTTGCATAGAATAATGCTCATTAATTATAGGAATGATTTTTGCAAGATCCTTTTCCTCAAGGGTAGTAGTTGCAAGGTCTTTTACCAAATCTTGTGCACGATATGCAATTCCAAGATTAGAAATATCAAATAATTTTATGTCATTAGCACCATCAACAACAACTACGATTTCGTCTTTAGGGACATTCCATTCTTCGATTTTAACTCGAGCAGATTTTGCTTTATCTGAATCAACATTAATTTTTACACCATCAAGTTTTCCATCTTTGAATATCAATTCATTTGTATAGACATGATCAAGATTTAGTTCTTCTTTTAGTCTATCTGTCATTATGGTGAATCCTCCAGAAACAGCCATTACTTTCCATCCCGCATCTTTAAGAGTTTGACATGCTTCTCGTGCACCAGTCATTATAGGTAAAGAATCAGCAACTTGTTTGCAAGTTTCAAAATCAATGCCCTTTAGAAGTTCAACTCGTTTGGTCAAACCCTCTTCCCAATTTATTGAGCCTTGAATACCTTTTTTTGTTATATCCCAAATCTCTTTTTCTTTGTTAACTTTTTCAGCTAGGATTGGAAGATATTCCGCGTCATACAATACTCCTTCAACGTCAAAAATAGCTAGCATTATTTTCTATTTTGACAAAAAAAGTTCATCATATAAAAGTTGAAACAAGACAATCCGATCTGTAATAGCTAGTAATAAATCAGCCCTCATGGAGTTTTTGATATGGTTGACGAATTAGAACACAAATACGAAGTTAAAGTTCAAACAAGAGAAGGACGACAAAAACTTCCAGACGATGTGAAAGCAATCCTCAAAGAAGGAGGAATGATGGATGAGAAAGGAAAATTGAAGCTGAAAGGAGTTAGCCCAAAAATGCTAAAAAGAATGAAGCAAGAATTTGTTGAATGTCCAGTCTTAAAAGATGAGATTCATTTCATTCAATGTTTTGTTTGTTCAAACTTTCAAAGCAGAGTTATGGGAAATGTCTTGTGTAAAGGCGACGCACTCAAAGATTAGCTGCTATTCTCTTAATTTGAGAAACAATCTTCATTTTTCGTTGTATTGTTAATTCAGGTTCCATCGTAAAGAAAATGGTTTTTCGACTAGTGTAAATAACAAATTGAGTTACCTTTTCACGTTCAACGTGAACATATCTTACCTTTCCAAGTGGACGGTCAAATTCTTTTCTCATTTTACGTCTTTGAGATACCTGTTTACAAAAATGTTCTTCCTGGCGTTGAGATTCAAGTGAGTTTTTACCTGTTTTCATAATTCCTTCAACAATATTGCCTTTAAGATCAATTATAGATGCAAATCTCATTTGAGAATCTAGAGAAATAATTTTTTCAACTATACTAAGAAGATCCTGTTTTGCCATATTCTTCATAATTCAATATTTTCAATATAATTCTAGGTTTTAGTATGTAGAAACAAGACTAAATAATTACAAAATTCTTGTCTTTTCAAATGGGAAAAGAGATTGGAGTAACCGTAAAAAAATCAGAAGATTTTAGCGAATGGTATACACAAACTGTGATAAAATCAGAGCTTGTAGATTACGCCCCAGTTAAAGGACTGATTGTTCTAAGACCTGATGGATATTCAATTTGGGAGTCACTGAAATCATCACTTGATAAAAAATTTGCAGATACAGGTCATAGAAATGGATTTTTACCAACCTTAATTCCAGAATCACTCTTAACAAAAGAAAAAGATCATTTTGCAGGATTTAATCCAGAAGTATTTTGGGTAACTAAATCAGGAGATGGAGAGCTTGGTGATAGATTAGCATTAAGACCAACATCAGAAACTTTGGCATATACATTATTTGCAAAATGGATTAGAAGTTGGAGAGATTTACCACTAAAAATTAATTTTTGGAATACAGCATTAAGAGCAGAAATTAAAGCAACAAAACCATTTTTGAGAACATCAGAATTTCTTTGGCAAGAAGGACATACAGTTCACATGAAGAGTGAAGAAGCAGAAAAAGAAGTTACAGACATTTTAGAATTGTATAAAAAAACAGTAGAAGAAGAGTTAGCAATACCAGTAATTACTGGAAAAAAATCAGAGAAGGAAAAATTTGTTGGAGCAGTATATACT
>ERZ724560.39-NODE-39-length-22682-cov-4.227843_pt1 | contig 22682 bp, 21 predicted proteins | sample MGYA00375854_ERZ724560 | MGnify/ENA primary metagenome ERZ724560 (study PRJEB28725, sample SAMN03264854) | marine sediment metagenome | biome: marine pelagic biome; feature: marine oligotrophic desert; material: ocean water | place: Pacific Ocean:North Pacific... | reverse complement strand
TCTCTCAGTTGGTCGCGTTCTTGTTGTGTAAGAATGAAGAGTGAGTGAGGTCGATATTCTTCGTCGCGCGATAATAAAACAATCCCAATGAGGCAAGGAATCAGTCCCCCCATGTATATCATGGTAAACGAGCCGAGGAGTGGGGGGGATGGGGTACCTGCAATACCCATGAGGGCTGCTGGAAGCATGTAGATTAACATCCCAAGTTCAAAATATTGTTTTGTTGAAATTTTCATGATAGCCTCATCAATCCGATTCTTCTTCCCACCAGTTGGCTTCTGCTTCGGGCTCGGAGAGAGATTCTGGTAATTTCTCGGGCTCTTCGTTCTTCTGAGTCTTGTGGTAGTACGACCAACAATAGAAAGCCAACATGAAGAATACAAAACCGATGATGTTTTTTGTCGACTTGGAGAAGCCAGTGGCGTCTAGGAAGTCATCGCCCCATTCGTCCCATCCGTCGGGTTCACAGACTGGTTCGTCAAATTCCCACACGCCATGTAACTCCCAAGGAGAGGGAGGGTCCCCATAAACACAAGCCGGAGGTGAGCCGGCGTGAAAGAGAAAGAACGCTATCGTAATCAACAGGGTTGCCACTACCTGAAGTGGATGAATCCTCCTGGAGCCCCTAGCAAATACAGGCTCGGGTTCCGCTTTGGGTTCTTGTTCGTTATCGGAAAGGAGCTCCTGCTCCTGCTCACTCTCCATAACTCACTCCGTTTGTTCTTCCCACCAGTTGCCCTCTACCTCGGGCTCGGGCTCCGGTTCTGGGTCTGATGGTGATTCGTCCTGATGCCTCCAGCAGTGGTCAGTGGATCTGAATGACAGGGCGTTGCAGCCGTCGAATGCGCATATTCTGGCTTGCTGGGCGCGTCGGTGTTCTGGAGTGGCCAATGTCGTGGATGGTTTTGAGGAAGAACCTGTCCCTCCGAATAGGCCAAACAAAAGGCCTTGACAAATGAGTTCCGCGAGTAATTGAGGCAGAACCATGATGTTTCATCTCCATTGTTGAGATAAGGATGTCTACGGCGCTGGGGCTATCCATGCCTCAAACGAGCAGAGGCGGAGCGTGGAACTGTAGTCGCGCTTGATTCGCAGCGACGGTTCGGGCATCCCCTCGAGTCTTGGTGGTAGTACGTGGCGTATCGCACGGTCGGCCTCATGGATGTCAGCCTCGGCCGCTATCACCCTCCCCCTAACCATGCTCGGTCCCGTCCTGTCGAGCAGGGGCACGAGAGAGGGCAGGAACTCGATGGTCCGGTGTGGCAGGTTGACCAGGAGCATGTCCCAACGGCCGGCGAGGTTGGTGTCGTGCTGCAGTTCGGACGCATCCGCCAGCCCTGCTATCCTGTCCTCGTAAAGCCTTGAGATTGGAGATGGTTCGGTCGGGTACTCTCTGCGGTCCCAGCGGCGCAGGTTGTCGAGCAGCATCTCCACAGCGTCGGGGTTGAGGTCTGATGCGAGCACGTCACCCACGAGGTCGGGCTCCCCCAGTAGAGTGGCCAAAGCTGGGCCGACACCACAGAACGGGTCGCAAACGCGCAACGGACGGCCAAGCAAGGAGCGTAGCTCCTTGGCTAGAGCCAGAGTCTCAAGCCTCTCAGACTGCAGCTTGGTCGAGAAGTACGCCCGAGTGGGGTCGCATAGTATGCTCCTGCCGGACTCCCTGACCATCACCCTGGTGCTGGAGATGTCGTCCGGGATGTCGTCCAGCACGATCTCGTCGCCCGACCTCGCCCCGATGGGATTCAGGTCTCGGATTCTGAGCTCTCCCAGCACCCCTCTATCAGACAGGACCAGTCTGATGTGGGGGTGCGAGAGGAGTTTGGCGGTCGCAATCTCCCGCGAGTGCTCGGAGACCTCCTCGTCCAGCCTAACGATCATCATGTCGCCGAAGAACTCGTGCGAGGATGGCCACGATTCGCCGCCAGCATCGACCACTTCGTCACCCAGGAGGCTCCTGAGATATCCCCACCAATCGGTGTCGACCCTTTCGTCGGACTCTCCCTCATGCTCGACGACCTCGAATTCGGCTAGGCCGTTGGGAAGAGAGAATGGGGCCCCGAAATCCAGTGGTATGAGCCGGGATTCGCCGTCCTCGGACTCGAACACCCGCATGCCAGAAGCAAGCAGCCCATGCTCGCGAATCAGGCCGAGAGCACGCTCGACCTGCCGATTGGGGACTGAGAGATGGCGCATCACGTTCATGGTGGGCAGCGGGGCAGCGCGCTTCACCATGACGGATGAGGAAGTGGCCCCCGGGCTCTGGCTGATTGGCATCGGGCCAGGGGATCTCGACCACATGACCGAGCGGGCCAGAAGCGTTGCCAGGGGTTGCTCCAAGAGGTTCCTAGAGGGCTATACCGCGGTTCTACCGCCCACCGAGGAGGATCGTTTGGAATCGGTAGTTGGGGGCTGGGAGAGATTGATGCGTGACGATGTCGAGAAGCCCGATGAGTTGCTCGACCTCGCCCGCTCGGGCCCGGTGGCGCTCCTAGTGGTCGGCGACCCGATGCAGGCGACCACGCACATCGATCTGGAGGAGCGTTGCGTCGAAGAGGGGATTGGCTTCCACGTAATTCCCGGACTGACTGCCACCGCCCTAGCCGTCTCCCTGTCCGGTTTGCAGTCGTACAGGTTCGGCCGACAGGTGACCATCCCGTTCTCGGTGGGCGAGTACCTGCCGACATCGCCTCTGCAGATGATTTGCGACAACAGGGACTCCGGGCTGCACACCCTAGTGCTACTCGACCTCGATCCTACCGGGATGGGTGTCGAGGAGCCGCGCCCGATGGTGCCCGGCGAGGCCGTGGCCCTGCTCGAGAGGATGAGTCAGCGCTCCGAGGGCGATTCACCGGACGCCGAGGCCATCAGGGACTGGCTAGGGATGCTGTTGAGCGACCTCGGGACCGAGGAGGAGCGAGTGGTTTCAGGCACCCTAGATGAGCTGTCACATATCGATTCTGGATACGTTCACGCGTTCATTCTTCCCGCGGGGTTCAGCGGCATGGAGGAGGGCGCCTTCGAGCGCCGCAGGCTTCCCCATTAGACGACGGACTCAAACAGGGGTCTTGCGTGGGAGGGGTGAGAGAGATGGTGAAGCCCCCCGCTGAAGTCAGCTTCCCCGGCGACAAGAATCGTCGTAAGAAGGTTCGAATGAGGGGGATAAAGAAGGCCTCCAAGGAGATTCAGCACCGATTGGATAGGAACCTCGAGGAACTGCTGGAAGACCCCGAAATCTTCGTGCCGGAGATACGGGGCGAGGTGGATAGTTCATTCTTCACGAAGGACAGGATGGCGAGGACGCTCAAGGAGCTCTCCGTGGTGGCCTCGAAGCGTAACGACCCCAGATGGCTTCGTAAGCGAATGGGCAAGAAGGGGGGCGATCCGGTATGCCGTGCCCTAGCTGGCAGTCTGCTCGCTGCGTCGGAGGAAGACCGATCCACAGTCGCAGTCTTCAAGAATCCAGTATTCGGTGTCGCAAGCTACATTCGCAGGGGCAGCGGCAAGCAGAGTCACCTAGCTGGAATCCAGAACCATACCCATCCGAAGATGCGTCTGCTGGTCTGGGACGAGCATGCCAAGGCAGGCCAGTGGTTCTTCTCCTGGGACGGAGGTTTCGTCTTCACAGGAAGGACGCCTTCCCCCCCGACCGAATGGGTGGACTGGAGCCTTGACAACTCATCCATAGAGCTGAGTGGTGACGAGGTCAGATGGAGCAAGGGGCTCGATGAGAGAACCGTTTCCGAAGGCGAGTTGACCGAAGCCGGATGGTTGCGCATGGAGTTCGTCGATGGGACCGCAGTGGGTATCTCCCAGACGGCCTTGGCGAAGACCGAGGAGCAGTTCGCTCAGAGCGTTGCCTGGGGTATGCTGCCCCCTCGCCTGAATGAGGTGGCGAGCGTCGAATGGATGTGGAGGCCGGAAGGTTGGCCGGAAGACAGGGACCTGCCTGGGGAGGGCGTCGAGCGGCTCGAGGAGGTCTTAGGTGCATGGCTCGGGCTGGCGCTAGAGGACTCCGTTCTAGCGAGGTCCTGCAGAAGCAGCATTCTGAACTCCATCAACGACGGCTATGTCGTTGGCAGTCACTGGTTCGCGGAGGAGGCCCGGGAGGATTTTCTCGAGCACATGGTTGGAACCGCAGAGGAGAGAGACGCTCTGGCCTGCATACTGGACTCTCTGGGGTCCGGGGTGCATGTCAGGACCGATGGGGTGGTTCTCGAGATCGAAGACGACGTGGTCCGATTCGAGGACTCTGCATGCCACCCGAATCTAGTCGCCCTATGGCCCGAACACGGCCTCACCGTACTGGAGGAGATGTATGGATTGGTTGACGAGGAGGCCGAGGGTGTCCTGAGTAAGCAGGTGAGGCGCAAGCAGGGCTTCGGAGCATTCCTGCGCGAACTCGAGGACAGTCGGTCCACAGCAAGGCGGCTGGAGCGGTTGCCATGGGATGCGGGCGCCCTTCCTGGTCCTCTGGCCTTCGCAGACGACCTAGTCAGGCAGGCGGTGGATAGCGGGGTCGCCTCCACGGTCTCCAAGGCTCGCAAGGGTAAGGACCTGGACATGGCGATGGGATGGGCCTGGCTCAACGTGCACGACAGAACGGAGTCGGATGCTTGGCGCTTCGACGAGGCAAGTAGGGACAAGGGCGGAGATTGGGTTCCGGCGCTGCAGGCTCTGTGGGATGCTGCCGAGGATTTGCTGCTCAACGACAACGAGGACTCGGTTCGGGACTACGAGGCGGCGATGAAATGGTTAGCTGAGGTCAGCGGCTCGGGTGAATTACCCTAATCAATGAGGCATTGCTATCCAGACTGCCACTGCGAATAGCGCCACGCCCATTGCCGTGTTGAGGTTCCTCGCGGATCGCTCGGTGCTGAAGACTCGCCTGAGGAGAGTTCCGAAGGCCGCCCATGTGATGACTGCGGGAAGGCCGAACGTCAGATTGAGCAGGACCAGCAGTGCCTTCGCGGCGAAGCCGGTTCCGAAGAGGCCTCCGAAGGCAGTCATGAGAACTAGGAAGTGAATCCAGGCCTTTCCATTGACCACTTGGAGGACTATGCCGGTCCGGAAGCCCAAGCGGTCCGCTTGGTCGTGCTCGGTGTCGATGGGGGATGATGTGGCCAGTTTGTACGCCAGATAGGAGATGTATGCAGCGCCTACGTAGGTCAGGAGTCGGAAGAACTCCTCATTCTCCTCGATGAATACCGTGGCAGCGCCTACGAACAGACCGAGCGTCGACCAGCCGATCGCCATTCCCAGAATCAGGGGCATGGTCCCCCTCAGGCCGTGCTGGGAGCCGTGCGCAGCACACAGCACGTTGTTGGGGCCGGGTGTGAAGCACATCGGGATGATGAAGGCGAGGGTGGCCAGAAGGAGGTCGGTCTCCATGCCGAAGCCTCAGGCCCGGCTCTCGAGGAAGGCGTTGGCTGCGGCCAGAGCCTGATCCATGTCCGCCCAGATGTCCTCGACGTCCTCTATTCCCACGCTCATCCTCACGAAACCAGGCACTACGCCTGCCTCCCTGCGTACGTCCTCGGGCACGAACATGTGACTGGAGTTGAACGGGCACTCGACTAGGCTCTGCGTCCCACCGAGGCTGGTTGCCTCGAAAACCAACTCGAGGGCCCTCATGAAGCGCAGAGCGGCATCGTCGCCGCCCTTCACCACGTAGGACAGCATCCCAGTTCCTCTCGGCATAATCCTCTGCGCCACCTCGTAGTCGACATAGCTGGGTAGGGAGGAGTGGTTGACGCTCTCGATCATCGGGTGTGCCTCCAGTCTCCTAGCGAGTTCGGCTGAGTTGGCCGCGTGTATCGGCATTCTGGCGTGGAGCGTGTTCATACCCCTCTCGAGCAGGTAGCACATGTGGGGATCGGCGGCACCGCCAAGATGCACCTTCTTGGCGAATATCTCGGCCACGAGGTCCTTGCGACCGACAACAATGCCCGCTATCAGATCGGAGTGTCCACCGAGATACTTGGTACCCGAGTGGATGACCAAGTCAAAGCCCATCGGGATGGGGTTGCAGGCCCACGGTGTCGCGAAGGTGTTGTCGACTATGGCGATGAGCCCGTGCTTCTTGGCAATCGCGGCCATGGCCTCTAGATCGCATACCTTGAGGACGGGGTTCGTAAGCGTCTCGACGTAGAGCACCTTGGTGTTCTCCTGAATCGCCGCCTCATAGGAAGACGGGTCCCTCATGTCCGCCATCGAGACCTCGATGCCGAATCTAGGGAGATCCTCGGTGATCAAACCGTATGTGCCACCATAGCAGTCAGCGCTCGCGACCATGTGGTCGTCCTTAGACAGCAGAGCCAGCAGAGCCGTGCTAACTGCCGACATACCACTGGCGAAGGTCTCGCCGTCCTCTGCTCCCTCCAAGGCCACTACCTTCGCAGCAACAGCCTCCGAGTTGATGCTCGAGAGGCGGCTGTACAGCTCGGTGTGCTGGGCTCCGTCGGCCCATCCTTGGTAGCGCTCGTCGGTGAGTTGGTAGGTCGAAGTGAGGAAGACAGGGGTGGAGGCGGCTCCCTCTATGTTCGGCCCGCCTGACCAGACTGCTCGTGTGGCGAATCTTTTGTCGGAGTACTCGTCGCTCATGGCACTCCGAGCAGCGGTGGTGTCATCAACTATACGCCGGTAATCATTGAATTTTGTCGAATTATTCACTACGAAATGCAATATTGCCGACTAATTGACGGAATATTTAATTTTCATCCGTCATTCCAGAAACCATGCCCACATCCGATTTGGACGCCAAAGACGCCAAGATAGTTGGCATGCTGAAGGAGGATTCTCGCGCCAGCACGCAGGCTATAGCAGATGCATTGGGAATGCCGAGGGTTACCGTCCATGATAGAATCAGGAGGCTGCAGGAGAGGGGTGTGGTGCGCCGCTTCACGGTGGAGCTCGGGAAGGAGGAGCTTGGTTGGAGCCTGCATGCCTTCATCCTAGCCAACTGGGTGGGCGAGAGGGGGCAGACCGACAGGCGTGAGGTGGCTCAGGAGATCTGTGGCATGCCATTCGTCGTCGGATGCCACATAGTCACTGGTCAATGGGACTTCATCGTCGAGGTCCTAGCAAGAAACATGGAAGACCTTGGGGACTCCATCCTAGACGGTCTCTCGGCTGTACCTGGTGTCGGCCACACACAAACCCTAGTGTCGTTCTACAACTACGATGGCGAGGCGAAGGCACTCAGCTAATCGAGGCCGATTGCGACTAGCACCGAATCGAGATCGGAATCAACCAGAATGGTCTCGGCTCGTGAATTCTCTACTGCCACATCAGGATCCTTCAGACCGTGTCCCGTGACGGTGACTACCACGGTGCTGCCCGCGGGCACGCCGCCTGCTGCATGGCACTTCACAAGGCCGGCTATTCCAGCCGCGGAGGCGGGCTCGACGAAGATTCCTGCTGAGCGAGCCAGCAAACGCTGGGCGTCCAGTATCTCCTGATCGCTGACCATGTCGATGGACCCGGAGGACTCGCTGGCGGCCTCTACTGCCTTCTGCCAGCTGGCTGGGTTACCGATGCGTATCGCAGTGGCGACTGTCTCGGGCTCCTCGACGGGGGTTCCTCGAACTATTGGGGCGGACCCCTCGGCCTGCCAACCCATCATCCGAGGTAACCCGGTGCTACGGCCGGCCTCGAGGTACTCCTTGTAACCGAGCCAGTAGGCGGTGATGTTGCCGGCGTTGCCCACAGGGAGGAAGTGCATGTCAGGGGAGCTGCCGAGGACGTCGCAGACCTCGAAGGCCGCCGTCTTCTGGCCTTGTAGCCGGAAGGGGTTGATGCTGTTCACGACTTCGATTTCTTCCCTCTCGCCCAACTGCCGGACGATCTCGAGAGCGTCGTCGAAGTTTCCTCTGACCTCCAGCGTCCGGGCTCCGTGAATCAATGCCTGGGCCATCTTACCGAAGGCGATTTTTCCCTCCGGAATCAAGACTAGGCAGGTCATCCCAGCAGCAGCTGCGTAGGCCGCTGCAGATGCGCTGGTGTTCCCCGTGCTGGCGCACACCACTATGCTCGCCCCTCGCTCGACTGCCTTGGTTATCGCCAACGTCATCCCCCTGTCCTTGAACGAGGCCGTAGGGTTGAGGCCCTCGTGTTTGACAAGGAGACGGAACTCGCCTCCAATCTCGTTGACGATTCCAGGGGCCTCGATGAGTGGGGTGCCGCCTTCGTTGAGTGTGACCACGCGGGTCTGCTCCGACACCGGCAAAAACTCGTGATAGCGCCTTATCACTCCGTGGCCCGCCATGGTCTCGCCTGATGGGTTTCAGCCATGAACCTCACCCGGCTTGCCGAAGCGGCCTGCGAGATTGAGGCAGGTTGCCACGACGGGTCCGATGAGGATGGCAAACAGGATGGTTCCCTCTCTGAACGTCCCCCCCAACAGCCACCCGACTACGAGAACCGTGAGCTCGATACCTCCCCGGACCCTAGCTATCGGTATTCCGGACACCCTCTGCAGACCGGTCATCCAGCCGTCTCTGGGACCCGGCCCGAGGTTGGCTGTGAGGTAGATCCCGCTGCCGATACCAATCAGGAGGACGCCTACGAGGACCTGTGCGATTGCCATGGCCTGCGTCTCGGGGGTCGGGAGTCGTGGCACCATGATCTCTATTGCGACTGCAATCAGTATTGCGTTGAGGATTGTACCGATTCCTGGCCTCTCCCTCAAAGGAATCCACAGCAATAGCACCAAGACGCTGACGAGGAAGGTGGCTTGGCCGACGGACCAGTCTATGTTCACGGCTATCCCCTCGGCTAGTACTGTCCAGGGGGTGTTTCCAATGCCCGCTGCAATGAGGATGGCGTCACCTGTCCCGAAGACCCAGAGGCCGAAGACCAGAATCAGCAGGGTCCTGAGGGGTGGTCTGATGGTCATCGGGTCGGTAGAGCTCCACCAAGTGGTGGGAACCTCCTTGGCGGGGCGCAGTAAGGAAAGCACACCCATGGCGCACGATGGGACTTCAGCCTTGAACCCAATCGGAGTATCCTGGTGTGCTGATAGCCTCCCACGCCACAATCTGGGGGGTCTCGTACGGGTGGTTGTCGAGTATTTCCTCAATCAACCGGTCCTTTTTGGATTGACTAGTCTTAATCTCAACGCGCCATTCCTCTGTACTCTCCGTTGAGCCTTCCCACGAGTACACCGAGGTAATGCGATCCCGCTGCACACACGCAGCTAAGCCTCCCTCTACCAGTTCCGCGGACCAGGTCCCTACCTCAGCCTCTATCCACTCCCCTGGAAGAGACGTCTGGACGACCCATACAGCGTTGCTCATAGAACACCGAGGTGGTGATTGCGAATCAACTCGATGCATACTTTGAATGCAAGGTGTCCCTTAGGCGAATACGGTGAGCAGATGGAGCAGTGGGAACACCCTATCGACACGGGAGTTGTGCCGGATGACGATACTGCATTCGACGTCATAGTAGTTGGAGGAGGGCCCGGAGGTTCGGCCGCGGCTGCGTACAACGCGTTGAACGGTTGCCGTGTGCTGCTGCTCGAGAAGGGGGTCTGGCCGCGCGACAAGCCATGCGGTGACGCGGTAGGCGGCAAGTCGCTGTCCCACGTCGAGGAGCTCGGCGTACTCCCCATGGTCGAATCCACGCCCCACTACGTCGTCGACTCTATCGTCTTCGGGAGTCCGAACGGCTCGGAAGTCAGGGTAATGTTGCCCAAGGATTCCTACGAGGCGAAGGGTTTGCTGTCGGGCTATGCCTTGCCCAGAGTCCAGTTTGACTACATGCTGTTCAAGCGCGCCACGGAGATGGTGCTAGAAGCCGGGGGATCGGTAATCCAAGGCTTCTCTGTGAGTGACGTCGCCGTTGAAGTGGAAGATGGGGGACAGAGAGTTGTTGGGGTCAGTGGCAAGGCTGGAGGTGCACGCTCCGAGGAGCCTGGGCTCTCCTTCTCAGCTCCCTTAACAGTAGGTGCCGGAGGTTACAACTGTCCGGTGTCGCGCAAAATCACCGAGGTCCACGACGAGCCGCACAAGGACAACGAGCACTTCTGCGGGGGCTACCGTGAGTACTGGGAAAACGTCGAGGGGCTGGGGGACTCAGAGGGCCCGATTGAGATTCACTTCATCGACGAGGTACTCCCTGGGTACTTCTGGCTGTTCCCAGTCAAGGAGGGGGTGGTCAATGTCGGATGTGGTATGCTAATCTCCGAGCAGAGGAAGCAGAAGGGAAAGAAGAAGTCCCTCAAGCAGATACAGAAGTGGGTCATCGAGGAGCATCCCGGATTCAAAAAGAGGTTTGCGAATGCTACCTTGGTCCCAAAGTCGGAGAAGGGGTGGCAACTCCCGTTCGGCTCACCGAGGAAGAAGGCGCCGTCGTACCAGCCCAGAAGAGTGGCGATGGCCGGGGCCATGGCCGTTGGGGATGCAGCCAGCCTTGTCGACCCCTTCAGCGGGGAAGGTATAGGAAACGCCCTGCTGACAGCCAAGATGACCAGCAGACACTTCGACAAAGAGATGCACTCTGGAGGTTTTCCCGAAGATGCCGCAGTGGCCTACATGGAGGAGATGTGGGATGAATTAGGCAATGAATTGACCAACTCCAAAACACTACAGAAACTGATGAAGTGGAAGCGGGTGACAAATTGGTTCATCAAGAAAGCGTCCAAGAAGGAAGAGATTGGGAAGATGATGTCGGAGATGATTGCGAGCAAGGAGGCTCAGAAGGCGCTTTGGAATCCCTGGTTCATGTTCAAGACCCTAATACTCCCATGAGATGATGAAATGAATGTGCTGTACCGGGATCTAGATGGAATCGAGGCCGTCTTCCTAGACCTCGACGGTACCCTGTATCTAGGAGACCAACTGATTGAGGGTGCGCTTGACTTCCTCGCTCGGCTGGAGGGGTCTGGAATTCGACGCTTCTTCCTGTCGAATAACTCGAGTCGTTCCGTTGACCAGTACGTCGAGAAGCTACGGGGGATGGGTGTGCCGGCGTCAGCGGAAGACGTCCTTCTCTCCACACACGACCTGCTCTCGTGGCTGGACTCGAACGGCGTTTCCGAGACCTATCTGGTCGGGACGGCAGGGATGCAGCATATGCTCGAGGACGCTGGCGTCTCGACCGATTCGGCGGATCCGCAGTACGTCGTGCTGGGCTACGACACCGAAATCACCTACGAGAAACTCAGCACGGCTTCAGTTCACCTCCACAGGGGGGTCCCGATGGTCGCGAGCCACCCCGACACAGTCTGCCCCTCGCCGGATGGCGGGCTGCCTGACACCGGGGCCTACATGGAGCTCTTCGAAGCCACCACGGGCGTGCGTCCCGAGCATGTATGCGGCAAGCCAAACGCTGGGATGATTCTACACAAGGTCGAGGCGTTGGGCCTTCAGCCCGAGCAGTGCGCGATGGTGGGAGATCGCCTGTACACCGATATGGAAATGGCGGAGAGAGCCGGAGTACACGGGGTTCTGGTCTTGAGTGGAGAGGCCACGAGGGGTGATCTTGATTCTGCAACACAGAATCCTAGTTTGGTAGTTGGCTCTGTTGCCGAGCTTTGTTGAGACAACCTTCATGCGAAGTTGGTCTAGTGGTCAATTATGCGCAGCGCTTCCTTCGTCGTCCTGCTACTTCTGTCTGCGTCATTGGCTGGCTGCTCTGGTGATGATGATTCAATTCCAGATACAGACCCAAAAGATGAGGAAATTCTCAATCTAAATGAGCGTTTGAACGAATCTGCAGTCATGATAGAAAGTCTAGAAGAAAGATTGGCAGAACTGCAAGAGCAGGCAGACCAAGTGCCTTCTTTGCAGGCAACAATCGCTGGACTGAATACTGAAGTGACATTGTTGAACGACAACATTTCCGGCCTTGAGGAGGGTTTGCAGGGGCTGGAAGATCAGTATACGGAAGTGCTCAGTGAGATTCAAACTCGGAATGAGGAATTGTCGCAAGCACAAGAAGAATTGGTAGATTTACAGGCAGAGATTGAGGCTCTCGAAGCGGATTCCGATTCGTCGAGTGAGAGGATAGAAGAGTTGGAGAGTCAGGCAGAATCACTGAATTCAACAATACTCTCATTGCACAATCAGATTGTCTCTTACGTTGCACTCGTCTCAACTCTAGAGGCAGAGCGAGATTACTATAGCGACCGAGTTGAAGAGTTGGAGGACCAGGTTGAGAATCTCGAAAGCGAGATTGACGAGTTGGAGAATGCCCAACTTGAATGCGATGAGAGCACATACGAAGACGATGGGTTCTGTCGTTCTCGTGGAGTCGTCTGGGTGAGTATTCCTTTCGAGGCGGGTTTCATCGCCAACATCACGCAGAGTTTTCATGGCTACTACAGTCACAACGGGGCCATGCTATACGCAGTCGATTTTCCTGTTAATGAGAATACCAGCATCGCGGCGGCACTACCTGGTGTTGTAATCCAAGTGGTCGAACACAACACCGGGGGTTGTCCGTCGGCTACTTGCTTCAATCAATCGAATTTCGTGATTATCGATCATGGGGATTCCACCTTCGGGATGTATGCACACCTAACCTACAATGGGGCATTGGTCGATGTTGGTGATGTCGTGCATCAAGGCCAGCCGATTGCACTATCCGGAAACACGGGGTGGAGCACTGGACCTCATCTTCACTTCGAAGTCAAAGACATCTACGGACAGTCAATGCCTGTCAGATTCCACGAGCTTGCCTCTTTGACTGATGGTGTGGCCTACTGGGGGGCTTCGGTGGTCTCAAACAACACCCAATCAGGGCAATGGGTGAATCATACGACTTCCTCCTGCGAAGATGATTTGTTCCTTTCGTTTGGTATACTCCTGTATTCCGACATCCCCTGTTCTGTTGCACAACTCGATACAACCTATACCTTGGAAGGTTGGACATACGGACCCTCTGGTAGGGTTGGCGTAGCGCAGTACGACATTAGTGAAGGGGAGTGGATCTACTGGTGCTACTACTCAAATTCGAATGGTTGGTTCCATATCAATTTGTCATTCAGTTCTGCAACCCACGAAGATTCGACGTACTTCATGGTGTTCTCTGCTGATTCTGATTGTGTGTCCTATCAAGCATGGGATGCATCTATCGGACTTTGGCTAGAGTAATTTTCGGCATGCCCTCTTCGGCGAGAGAGATGGGCGGAAAGCCTCAACCACCATAGCCCCACGTGAAGCCATGGCTGGAGGACTGGTGACTGTCACCGGAGCCAGTGGCTACATTGGTAGTCATGTGGTGGCCAACCTCCTAGCTAAGGGAAGACAAGTAAGGGCCACAGTCAGAGATGCTGACGACCCGATAAGAGTCGAACACCTGAAGGAACTCAAGATATCCGAAGGAGGCAGCCTCGAGATTGTTGAGATGGACCTATTCGACGAGGCTTCGGTGCATGCTGCAATCGCCGGTAGCACTGATCTGATACATACCGCAGCCGCGGTTAGGATTAGTGCAAAGGACCCTCAAAGGCAGATAGTGGACCCCAGTGTGATTGGAACTCAGAATGTAGTTGCGGCGATTGATGCTGCAGGAACTGTGGAGAGGTTCGTCCACACCTCCTCAACCGCGGCGATAAGACCGATGAAGTGGATAAATGGGGAGACGCTGACCACCGAGACATGGGCCGATGACGCAACGCTCGACGGTAACCCATACGGGTTGGCCAAGGTGATGGCAGAAAGGGTCGTGAGGGATTGGCATTCGAAGGATGGTGGTGTAGGGAGGCCGCGGATGGTCACAATCCACCCGAGTGTGGTCTTCGGCCCTCCACTGAGCAAGATACACCTACGCGGATCGCTCTCGTTCCTGAACGCCTTAGTCAAGAGAAAGGTGCCTCTACTGATTCCCATCCAAATCAACATCGTCGATGTGAGGGATGTGGCCGAGGCACATGTGAGGGCATTGACCATGGGTCAGAATGCCGGAAGATACCTAACGGTGAGCGGGGATATGCAGTTCTCTGAGATTTCGAGGATGTTGAGGAAGGAGTACCCCGAACTCAAGACCCCGAGATTCACTGTTCCCTATGTGATTGCATTGGTCTTTGGGCCACTATTCGACAAGCGAATCACACTGTCTTGGGCTAGACAGCATCTGAAGAGGAAGCTCTACTGGGATGCAACACCGGCCGAGCGGGAGTTGGGAATGTCATGGAAGTCGGCAAGAGATTCGGTGCTTGATTCAGTGCCTGGCCTGCTTGAGAAGGATGTGTGAAGAAGAACATGAGGAGGATCGCTTCGCTGCTCGTGCTGCTGATGCTGAGCTCCACCATCACCGGGTGCCTCTGGTGGGAGGACGAGGAGGAGGTGCGTGTCGAGGAGGGTCCGTTCGTCTTCGATCAGGCTATTCCGATCACGACCTGGTACCACTATCCGGGAACGGTATCGGCCCCTTGGGCCGTGGATGCTGCAGATGCGGCTGCTTTGTCAGCGGCGAACATCACCGCCAACCTGAGTGGGAACAGCACCCCGTACTTCACCAACGCCACCTACTATGGGACTGGTTTCGACACCTTCGAGCCGACCATTGGAATCACCGCCTCGGGTGCTATCTTCTTCACCAGCTGGAACGGCCTAGGAGATGGTACCCATATCATCAGATCTCGAGATCAGGGACTAACTTGGGAGGACGTTGGGCCGTTCGGAACGATAGATGAAGACTCTGGACAGACCCCCAACTCGAACGACCCCTACATCTACGTGGACAAGTTTACTGATAGGCTGGTCAAGTTCGACATGCACGCGCTCGCAGCGATGTTCGTGGAGTACTCAGACAACGACGGCGACACATGGAGCGTGCCCTATCCTGTCGAGGGCTACTACGTCACCCAAGACCACCAGAGCATTGCCTCGATGCCGCCTCCCCCCGGAGTAACTGCATTCCACGAGGTAATCTACGTCTACTGCATCAACACTGGCTCACCAGCAGCGGGTGCACAGTGCTCGCGCTCGCTGAATGGTGGGCTGTCGTGGGACGTGCAGAGAATCGGATTCCCAAGCAGCAGCTTCCCACAGTGCTCGGGACTACATGGGCATGTGGCAGGTGGCATAGACGGCGCTGTATACCGAGGGAACCCGTCGTGTGAGGGACCGGCCGTCTACCGCTCCCTAGATGGCGGGTATACCTGGACAGAGCATACGATAACCACCGAAGTCGGGATGCAGCAGGGCTGGCACTCGCACGAGGTCGCCACAGCTGTTGATGATGGAGGCAATCTCCATGCGACTTGGATAAGCAACGACCAGATGCCTTGGTATGCCTACTCCCGCGACCAGGGCAACACTTGGAGTGAGCCGATGATGGTGGCAGCCCCGGGTGTTACGGAGACCGGTTTCCCGACCATCTTCGCAGGCGCGGAGGGGAGAGTGGTGGTCGGCTACATCGGTGAGGTCAACGACGTGGGTGCTAACAACTCGACCGTGGGGGGTGTCGGTTGGGGTGGTTACATGGCGATAATGACCGATGCGTTCGCCGAGCACCCATTGATTACCAGCGTTGCAGTGAATCAGCCGGACGACCCGCTGGACATCACATCCGACTGCGGCAACGTACGCTGCGGTGGCTTCGGGGACTTCATTGACGTCGAGATCGATGACGAGGGGCGTCCTTGGATTGCCCTCGCTCACAACGCGGCCGGTTTTGATGAGGCGGTCATCGGGACCCTGACCGAGGGGCCCGCCTTGTATGGCGACCTTGCTTACCTCCCTGTGCTCCCTTCCGGTGGCAACACAACGCTGCTGATGGGATGACGCATCGCCGTTCATCTGATGTAGGCGAGTCCCGACCGTGAGTCGTGCGTGTCACAGCGATGATGCTCGTGCTACTGGTGGTTTCAGCCCCCCTCGGGGGCTGCTTCGGCGATGAGAAGGTCGTGGTGGTGGAGAAGGGTGTGTTCGAAGAACTGTGTCCTGAAGGCATTGCCAACAACACTTGGTACCACTATGCCAACGCCAGCGACGCCACCGAAATATCGGACGTGTTCAACGGCACGTCGGTGCTGGTCGGCAACAACGCCCCGGCATGCGCTGTAGGCACCTACTATGGAATAGGGATGACCACTTTCGAGCCTACCATCGGAGTCACGTCGGCCGACAACCTGTACATGACCAGCTGGGGAAACGGAGATTCGGGTTCGACCGCGATTGTGCGCTGCTCTGGGTTGATTGGAATGATGAATGTCAGCGACTACGTTTGCGAGGATGTCTACAGCGTGTTCGCGCCCGTCGCCAATAGCAACGACCCTTACGTCTACGTCGACCCTTGGACCGATCGGGTGATGAAGTTCGACATGCATGCCCTGCTTGGCATGACCGTGGAGTGGTCGGACAATGAGGGAGGTAGTTGGACTGGTCCGTCAGTTGCGACAGGTTGGTCGGTGCAGGATCACCAGACCATAGCTTCCTCTCCCTACCCTGCGCTCCTCCACCCGACCACGTGGGTTTTCTGCGTCAATGGGAATTATCCCTATCCAGTCTGCTCTTCAAGTAATGATGGTGGCCTGACTTGGGGTCCGGAGGTCCCTGGCGCACCGACAAGCTGCAACAGCGGTGGTCTGACAGGTCACATAATGGGCTCCGACAACGGCAACTTCTACCGCGGCAACAGAGGCTGTGATGGTGGTGAGGGTTACTCGATCTACCGCAGCACGAACGGGGGGCTAACATGGACCGAACACCCGCTGCCGACGGAGACCACGGGGACGGCGGAGACCTGGAACTTCGAGGAGGCTCAAGTATACCCTGACTCTGAGGACAATGTCCACGCTATGTGGATGGGATCCGATAACATGCCCTACTACTCGTACTCGATGGACGAGGGGGATACTTGGAGTGAGCCGATGATGGTGGCTCCACCGATAGGACTCAACGGGACCGGTTTCCCGGTAATTGCTGCAGGTGGACCGGGTCAAGTGGCTCTAGGCTACCTCGGTGACTCTGGTGGGGACACTTGGAACGGTTACCTGACTGTAATCTCCGATGCGTTCAGCCCGATGCCGCTGATGACCACGGTGCAGGTCAATGCGTGGGGCGACCCTCTCGATACTTCTGCCGACTGCGGCTTCAACAGGTGTGGTGGCTTCGGGGACTTCAATGACATCATCATCGACCAATATGGAAGGACTTGGTTTGGTCTGGCCCACAACGTTGGTGGTGAGATTGGGATCTTCGGCACCATGACGATTGGTCCCTCCCTGCGCGGAAACGGAACCCTGAGCGAGTTGCCGGTCGGAGGACCGGGGACACTCTAGAACACGTCTGGGTACAGCTCGTAGGCCTGGTATGCGAAGCTCACCGCGAAGCCGAGCATAGCCAGCCCGCAGATGGCCATAGCGATGCGGTACTTGCGTGGAGACAGCCAAGTGCCACCTCCGACAAACAACCAAGCGATGGATGCCTTCACCAAAATAATGGTGATCAGGAAACAGATAGCGTAGAGGATTGGTGCCAGAGGCTCCTGCTCCGCTGCTGAGGCCATCAGAGGTCCCCCTATCAGGAACCAGAACATGTACACATTGGGGTTCAGAAGATTGGTCAGCACGCCTCGCTTGAACGAGCCAGACGCGTCGGGTTCGGAGTCTGGGTCAGGGGGCTCCAAGGAGAAGCACTCGAAGCCCATTTTTACTAAGAACAAGGCTCCTAAGAGAGATATCGAGAATAGAATAGGGGGTTGTGTGGCCATCCAGCCAGCGAGGAAGAGGCTAGCGATTATCATCGGGCCGTCGGTGAAGATGGGGGCCGCGGCCGTCCACATGCCAGCCTTCAGGCCCTTCGACAAGGACTCCCTGATGACCATAGTCAGAAGTGGGCCCGGTTTGATGCCCTCGATAATTCCGAGGGCTATCCCGGCTCCGGCCAGCTGGGCTATGATCTCGGTATCCATCGCCTAGCGCCTCGAAGCGATTTTCGCTAGGAGTTTGAGTATCTCGAGGTAGAGCCAGATTAGTGTGACCATCAGACCGAAGGCTGCTCTCCACTCCAATTGTTTGGGGGCTCCCCTCTCCACTCCCTTTTCGATGAAATCGAAGTCCGCGACCAAACAGAGTGCTCCTATCCCTACGACGAATAGGGAGAAGCCTATGCCGATTGGGCCAGAGCTGTGAATATACGGCACGTGGAACCCGAAGAACGAGCCTATGATTGAAACTAGGTAGATGAGCAGGATGGCGACCAAGGCTGAAGTGACTGCTATCTGCGTGTTACGATCCCAAGCGATGAGTCCTGCCCTGTAAATGGCTATCATTGCACCGAGTATAAGGAAGGTTAGGAGTGCTGCTAGGATACCAATACCTGGCATCCCTAAATAGACCTCAAAAAGCCATGTAATGCCACCTAGGACGAGACCTTCCAAAGCGGCGTAAATGCAAATCAACATTGGATTCATAGAGCCAGAAAAAATCACTATCATAGCTACAACAAAACCCCCCAATGCTCCAATTAAAATCAGAGCTGATGCCTCTGGCATTGAAAGGGCCGTCATTATGGCGGTTATCGCGGTAATCAGGAGTAGAATCCCTGTCTTCTCAGCTACTCCCTCAATGGACATTAGGTTGGATTCCTCGCCCCACCAAGGTGCGTCGGAGTAGTTGCTCTTGTCGAACGTCGAGTCGCTGAGTGCGGGGTTGCCTGAGCGGTACATCAGTCTCACTGATAAGGTGGTCCTTCTCAAGGCTTAGCCCGGCGCTCGACTCAAACGAGTTCTATCAGATGCTGTCCGGTGTAGCTGTCCGGGTTCTTGGCGATCTTCTCGGGAGGTCCCTCGGCGACCACTAGCCCGCCCATCTCACCGCCCTCCGGACCGAGGTCCAAGACCCAGTCGGCGCACTTGATCACATCCAGGTGGTGCTCGATGATGATGACCGTGTGTCCGTTGCGCCGCAAGCGGAGTAGTACCTCAATCAGTTGGTGCACATCCGCAAGGGAAAGGCCAGTAGTCGGCTCGTCGAGGATGTACACGGTATGTTTGGTGGCCGGGCGGTGCAGCTGTGTGGCGAGCTTGACCCGCTGGGCCTCTCCTCCTGAGAGGGTGGTTGCGGGTTGGCCGAGGCGAATATACCCTAGGCCGACGTCCCTGATTGTCGATAGGATGCGGAATATGGAGCGTTGGTTGGCGAAGAAGTCGCAGGCCTCGGCAACATTCATCTCGAGGACGTCGTGTATGTTCTTGCCACGCCACTCGACCTCTAGGGTCTCGCGTGTGTAGCGCTTGCCCTTGCAGACATCACAGACCACCCAGACATCAGGGAGGAAGTTCATCTCCAACTTGGTGGAGCCAGCGCCCTTGCAGGCCTCGCACCTCCCTCCCCTTACGTTGAAGGAGAATTGGCCGGGCTGGTAGCCGCGCTCCTTGGCGAGATTGGTTTGAGTGAATAGGTCGCGTATCGGGGAGAAGGCCCCGGTGTAAGTAGCGGGGTTTGAGCGCGGCGTACGGCCGATGGGCGACTGATCTATGACGATGGTCTTGTCGATGTCCTCGTGGCCCTCAATCCTGTCATGACTGCCCGGGGTGGTGTCGGAGCCGTGCAGCTCCCGCTGAAGGGACGGGGCTATGGTAGAGGTAACCAACGAAGACTTGCCCGAGCCCGATACTCCTGTCACGGCGACGATGCAACCGAGGGGGATTCTGACGTCTATGTCCTGCAGATTGTTCTGACGAGCGCCTGTCACCACGAGCCACCTGTCGTCCTCTGGTGTAGCTCGGTCCTCAGGCAGGGGTATGCTCTGCCTGCCGGATAGATAGGCGCCTGTCACGCTCTCCTTGCTATTGATGAGTTGGTCAAGTTCACCGTTGACTACGACCCAGCCGCCCTCCTTGCCCGCGCCCGGACCAAGATCGACTAGCCAGTCGGCCTGCCTAAGCGTCGCCTCGTCGTGCTCGACCACGAGCAGGGTGTTGCCAAGCGAGGTCAGCTCCCTCAGGGTCTCCAGCAGCCTCCCGTTGTCCCTCGGGTGGAGTCCTATGCTGGGTTCGTCGAGGACGTACATCACGCCAGTCAGGCGTGTCCCAATCTGAGTGGCAAGGCGAATCCTTTGGGACTCGCCTCCCGAGAGTGTGCTGGCTCGCCGGTCGAGGGTGAGGTAGTCGAGGCCTACGAGCGCAAGGAACCTGAGACGTGACTCGATCTCCTTGATGACCTCCTGAGCGATGAAGAGTGACCTCTCGTCGAGTTGCTCGCACTTCGAAACTGTTGGAGTGTCCGGCTCTTCCCTGTCTAGCCTATCCCAAGTATCGTCTAGGCCTCCTATGCGCCAGTTCTGGACGACTGCGAGTGCCTCGAGGACGCTGCAGAAGGAGATATCGGGGAGGGAAATTCCACCCACCGTGACCATGCTGACGGCGCTGTTCAACTTCTTCCCTCCGCAGTCCGAGCACGGCTCGTCGGTCATGTATGAGGTGAGGCGGGAGCGGGTCCGGTTCGAACTGGTGTCCGTGTAGGTCCTCCGGAGACGTGGGAAGACGCCTTCCCAAGGGCGTACCATCTGGTAGGAGGAGCCTTTTCGGGATACGAAGTTGAAGTTGATGTCAATCTCGCCTGAGCCGTTCAGCAGAATTTCCTGTGCATCTGAGTCCAACTGCCCGAAGGGGACGTCGTGAGGAATCCCGAAGTGCTCACAGGTCTGCGTCATCTGGGTCCTGTACCACCCGGACATCATCGAGCGACGGAACGGTGTGATGCATCCCTCTTCGACGGTGGCGAGCCTGTCTATGACGAGGTCTGGGGAGAAGTTTCTCTGGACGCCGAGGCCCTGGCATGAGGGGCACGCACCGAGTGGGTTGTTGAACGAGAACACCCGTGGGCTCATCTCAGGTAGGAATGCCCCGTGCTCCGGGCAAGCGAACTCCTCAGAGTACGCAATCGACTCGTCCTGCGCCGTCTGGAATCTCTGCTCCCCTGGGTCGTCGGACTTCCTCGGCTTGGGCGCCTTGAGGCTCTCTATCGCGACCGCGCCGGCACCCAGTCTGAGACCCGCCTCGACACCTTCGGTCAGGCGTTGACGGCTCGCCCTCTCGAGCTTTATCCTGTCAATCCTGACGTCTATGTCGTGTCGAAGGTTTTTCTCGAGTTCTGGTGGGTTCTCGAAATTGGCGTCGCGGCCGTTCACCCTGCCCTCGAGGTACCCCTGCTCGACAAGGGCCCTGAACAGATCCGCGTGGGTGCCCTTGCGGTTACGCACCACCGGGCTCCAGACGGCAACCGCGTGGCCCTCGAATCTCCAAAGCACGTCATCGACGATTTCCTGCACCGTTCTTCTGGCGACCTCCCTGCCGCAATCGGGGCAGTGCGGGAGACCGACCCTCGCCCAAAGTAGGCGCATGTAATCCATAATCTCGGTCACGGTAGCCACGGTGGAGCGGGGGTTGTGGCTCCCTTGCTTCTGGTCAATGCTGATAGCGGGGGAAAGGCCCTCGATACTGTCGCAATCAGGCTTTTTCATCTGACCTAGGAACTGCCTCGCGTAGGAACTGAGGCTCTCGATGTAGCGGCGCTGGCCCTCGGCGTACAATGTGTCGAAGGCTAGGCTTGACTTGCCTGAGCCGGAAACACCTGAGAGAACGACGAACTTGCCCCTTGGAATCTTGACGTCGATGTTCTGGAGATTGTGGGTACGGGCCCCTCGAACCTCTATCCATCCATCCTTGGATGCGCCGTTCTTCAATCGCTTAGCCATGTCTCAACTTCCTTGTGGAAGCATGCGTGCGCGAGGATGTCCTTGAATTCATGTATTGGAAAGTGACTTTGGAATTATTGCGGTATCCATAGAGAGTTTTTGTTCTCTCTTGGCATTCTTGAACCATAACAGATCACACTCCTTGCAACCGTCTAGCTTTACGCTGTCGGATTTAGTGGTCAAGTCTTCAATGATGTCTGGCACCAATAGATTGTCCTCATACACCCCACGTTCGCGTTCGTTTGGGACTATGATGTGGCTCATTTTCTTTCCACAATCTGGACAATCGTGCTCGCTATCCTCCGTCGAAGATGAAAGTGCTGTTCGAATGTACTCTGCTTTGTTCTCTGACAAGCCAAGTAAATCTCCCTTGAGTTTTTGATCTATGGACTTGGACTCTAGAATGACTCCAGTACAGGTGTTGCATGATAGATCAGTGGTTACCAATGATGAGAGATACACTCCTGGAATGAATAGTAGCGCACCAATAATGACTCCGGGATTAGTTTCGCCGCTTCCTACTTCAATTGAGTTGGCAATTAGGATCAATCCTGCCAAATAAAACACGGTACCGAGTGGATTCCAGGCCCTAATTTTCAGATTTCTAGTTGTCTTGTATTCCATGTTGCCGCAGCCGGCGGGGCATTGGACATCTCCACCCATACAACACGAATAGTGGAGGGGGTAATGGAGTTTCTACCGGCACCAGAGCGCGTCGATAATGTCGCCGGCCTCCGCGTCGGTGTCAGGTGGAAGTAACGTCAGGCCATTGTGAGCCACCATACTGTGGATGTTGCCACTACCTTGATGGGTGTGCACGCTAGCTGTCATGCCTTCTTCGCCGGCCTCTATTCTGATTCTCCTCATGCAGAGTTTTCCGGGCGCGCCTTTGATGCCTTCAGTAAGCTTGACTCTGACCCTGTCAGCGAGGGTGGGGCCGTTCTCAGGGTGTGCCTCCATGCAATGAGAGAGCCAGGGGGCGACGAGAGAGATGAACACCACGTGGCTGCTGACGGGATTCCCTGGGAG
>ERZ724560.38-NODE-38-length-22826-cov-2.835984_pt1 | contig 22826 bp, 21 predicted proteins | sample MGYA00375854_ERZ724560 | MGnify/ENA primary metagenome ERZ724560 (study PRJEB28725, sample SAMN03264854) | marine sediment metagenome | biome: marine pelagic biome; feature: marine oligotrophic desert; material: ocean water | place: Pacific Ocean:North Pacific... | reverse complement strand
TTTTGCTGTTCTTGTGATAAGTAAGCCTCTCTTTTAAATTCTTCTTCTCTAGAATTATTATAGTTTTCAAAAAAAGCTAAGTTCTTTTCTGCTATTTCCATGCCTAGCTCTTCATGTGAGACGTTGTCGCTAGTTAATCTTTCTATTACTTTACCGCTAGGGGTTAAATTTAAGTCTTCTATTTTCTCTTTTTGCGTTTTTAATGATTCACTCCAGCGATTATTTTTTTCTTCGAAAACGAATTTCCCTGATTCTTCAGATATCTGGTTCATTTCTTCAAGTAATTCATTCGCTAATTCACTTACACTGGCTTCGCCTTTTTGAGCATAAATTTTTAAATTTGGATTTCGTCCCTCATTGACAATTTTTTTATGATTTTCTTTTAAGAGGCTTGCCTCTTTTTTGTCGAGAGGCGGACTCTCTTTAGTAAAGCAAAAAAGCAAAAAAGCATCCAAAAAATCTATTTGGCTCCTATCTATTCCTATGGGATTAAAAGGATCCAAATCAACACACCTAAGTTCAAGATACTCTATGCCCTGAGAGTTTAAAATATTAATTGGTCTTTCACCTGATGGGCAGATTCTTTTTGGCCTAATTGTGCTGTAGTACTCATTTTCTATTTGTATCACTGAAGTATTTAATTGGATTCTTTTTTCATTCAAAAATTCACCTATATTTTCGTACTCAGCATGAGTCTTGGTTAATGCTGTTTTCAAGTCTTGAATATATTCTTGAATTGAATTTATAGAAATATTGAGGTCATCTTGTGTTTCACTGATGTAGCCTAGGTCGCCCATACGTAAAGAAGTAGCTTGTTTTTTAAAATAGCTTCCTTTAGTTGACCTTTCAAATCTATTCAGATTTTTTTCTGTAAAAGTTTCGGAGAAAGCCGGTGAAGCTCCAAAAAGTAAAAAATATAACCACTCGAATCTTTTAAAATTTCTTGCCATGCCAAGGTATATTTCGCTTTTAATATCTTTAATTTCTTCGTCTTTGAGGCCTTTAAAATCGGCTATCTTTAAGAAAAAGTCATCGGGAAAAGAGAAGTTGTAATGAATTCCTGCAATAGCCTGCATTTTGCTCCCATACCTGTGAGCCAGACCTTTTCTGTAGACAGATTTCATCATTCCAGAATTAGAGGTTCCATATTCCCCTATTCCAACATCTTCATTAGCGTCTATAGAGCAGGGCATACTCAAGGGCCACAAAAACTCTTTATCAATAGACTTATGTACAAAGGAGTGAAGATCGGTCAAAAAGCTTAAACAGTTTTCTACATCTGTAAAAGTAGGAGTTACAAGTTCGAGAAGGGCCTCCGAAAAATCGGTAGTTATGAATGCATTTGTAAGGGCAGAGCCCAGCTCATCAGGATGTTTTTTCTTGGAAATAGATCCTTGAGAATCTATCCGTAAGCTTTCTTTTTCAATGCCTCTTTTTATGGATTTAAGGTCATCCAAAGCACCGGCTTCCCTAAGGTCCTTTAAGCTTAAATGCATGATTATTAAAGTTTAACTAGCTTTAGGCCCAGCCTCTACAATTTCTCGGGCTACATCGAATTTAGTAAAATTTTCGGTGAATTGGTTTATTAATTTATTCTCGTAAGATTCATATAGAGAGGGGTCCTTCCAGTTTCTTATGGGATTAAGTAGGTTACTGTCTACTCCTTCTAAGGAAGTGGGCACCTGTAAATTCATACCTTCTATCTTTTCGGTATCTACGGAGTTTAATTTTCCTGTTTGAATTGCATTTATAATCTTTCTGGTTACAGGGATATCAAAACGGGTTCCGATACCATAAGGACCGCCTGTCCAACCAGTATTTACAAGGTAAACATGACTACCGAATGCCTCAATTCTTTCCATAAGTAAATTGGCATATACTCCTGCAGGTCTCGGAAAGAAAGGCGCTCCATAGCAGGTTGAGAAGGTAGTTTTAAAAGCCTCTGTAGAGCCAACTTCCGTAGAGCCAACAGCTGCTGTATATCCGCTTAAAAAATGATAAGCGGCAGCTTCTTTACTTAAAATGGATACTGGAGGTATAACTCCCGAAAGATCACAGGTTAGAAAGATAACTGATTGGGGCTCTCCAGCAGAATTTTCATTAGCTCTTTTTTCGATATGTTCTCGTGGATAAACCACTCTAGTGTTTTCAGTTAAAGAAGAGTCGCTGTAGTCCGGAATTTTAGTCTCTGGGTCAATAATTACATTCTCCATAACACTACCGTGTTTTATAGCATCCCAAATAACGGGTTCATTTTGTTGAGTGAGATCAATGCACTTGGCATAACAACCCCCCTCAAAATTAAAGACAGATCCTTTGCTCCATCCGTGCTCATCGTCTCCTATTAAGTCTCTATCAGGGTCTGCGGAAAGGGTTGTTTTTCCTGTGCCCGATAACCCAAAGAAAAGACACACATCACCCTCTTGGCCAACATTTGCTGCGCAATGCATAGGAAGAACATTTTTTTCCGGCAAAAGAAAATTTTGAACTGAAAACATAGACTTCTTCATTTCACCTGCATATTGCATACCTGCGAGTAGCACCTTTTTTTCTGTAAAATTAATGATTACTGCTCCATCACTATTGGTCCCATCTCTTTCAGGATCGCAAACAAATTCTGGAGCGCTCATCACAGACCAAGTTTCTTTATTAGATGGGTTAAAAACCTCTGGTCGTATAAACATTTGTTTGCCAAAAAGATTGTGCCAAGCCCACTCTGTTTGAATTTCTACCGGAATATAATGTTCTTTGTGCTCTCCTACATGCAAACTTGAAGCAAAAACACCCTTTTCAGATAAATAAAACTCAACTCTTTTCCAAAGAGAATTAAACTTTTCGCTATCAAAGGGCCTGTTCACTTCGCCCCAGTCAACCTTAGACTCTGTAATAAGATCCTTAACAATAAACCTGTCCAAGGGGCTCCGTCCTGTTCTTTTTCCAGTTTTAACTAATAGGGCTCCATTGGCTGCTATTTCGCCTTCACCCCTGTTCAGGGAAAGCTCTATTAGCTGATCTTGGTTTAAATCTTCCTGTATTTTTGCTGCCATGGGAGTCGGGTTGATTAAATGCGCATTATAGATATTTATTTAACTTTTAGAATGCAATTTCTTTGAAATATATAAAGAAACTCCGGCATAAATAAATTGGGCTGAAAAAGCTATTAGTAACCATCCTGGAATACTGATACCTAGAAATGACCAGAGAACTTCTGCACAGTTTCCATCTCCACGAATAGCAAGCATAAAAACTTCCAAAATAGGCAGGGTTTCAAAGAGGTAATCTATATCTGGTCCACAAGTAGGGACTAGTTCGGGCGGAAGGTTTTGAAGATACAGCTGTCTAATTGAAAGCGATATCCCACAGACAATAATTGCAATAGCAAGGCCTATATAAGATCTAAAAATTATTAATGATTGGTTTTTGTGCAAGAAACCAACGAGAGACAATAAGATTACAAGGTATACACAGGCTCTTTGAGCATAACAAAGCAGGCACGGCTCGAGTAACAATATGTGCTCAAAAAGTAGAGCTACAATGATTAAGGCGAGACTAGTAGTTCCCAGAAGTACAAAAATCCTTCTGTTGTCTGAAAATAATAAATCTAGCATTTAATTAGTGGGCTTGATCCCAATTTTTCCCTATACCAATTTCCACTTCGAGTGGGACTGAAAGCTGCGCTGCCTTTGACATAGAATCAGTTAAGATTTTTGTCACCTTTTCGGTGTCTTTTTCATGAGATTCAACTACCAGCTCATCGTGAACTTGAAGGATTAATTTAGCATCAATTTTTTGTTTCTTTAAGGAATCATTTACAGATAACATGGCTTTTTTCATTATGTCGGCTGCAGTGCCTTGCACAGGAGCATTAATCGCCACCCGTTCCGCAGCCTGTCTTCTTATGGCATTCCCGGTAGAAATTTCTGGGAGATAGAGCCTTCGTCCATAAAGGGTTTCAACATAGCCTATTTTTTTGGCTTCGGTCTTTGTCTTGTTCATATATTTTCTTACTCCCGGGTATCTAGAAAAATAAATGTCCATGTATTCGGCTGCTAAATTTCTATTGATGCCTAATTGCTTACTTAGACCGAAAGCAGAAATGCCATAGATGAGACCAAAGTTTATTGCCTTAGCACTTCTTCTTTGGTCGGGCTCAACTTCTTGTAGATCAACTCCAAAAACTTCGCTTGCTGTACTGGAGTGAATATCTTGTCCCTCTTTAAAGGCCTTTAAAAGACCTTCATCCTTAGATAAATGAGCTATTACTCTTAGCTCTATTTGAGAATAGTCAGCGGATATTAGTTGATATCCGTTTGGGGCCTCAAACGCCTGTCTTATCCTTCTTCCATCTTCAGTCCTAATAGGTATATTTTGTAAATTAGGATCTGAAGAAGAAAGTCTTCCTGTAGAGGTACCAGTTTGGTTGAAAGAAGTATGAATCCTTCCTGTACTTGGAGAAATTTGTGAAGGAAGCTTATCAGTATAAGTAGATTTAAGTTTGCTGAGGGTTCTGTGTTCTAAAATGATTTTGGGTAACTCATAATCCTCAGAAAGTTGTTGAAGAACATTTTCTGCTGTGGATGGCTGACCACCTGGAGTTTTCTGAAGGACAGGGTATTTTAGTTTTTCAAAAAATATTTCTTGGAGCTGTTTAGGAGATCCTAGATTAAATTCTTGACCAGCTAATTCATAAGCTTCAGTTTCTAGTTTTGTAATTCTTTCGCTGAAGTTTTTAGATTGAGCTTTTAGAACCCTTTCGTTTACTAGAGTTCCCGCCTGTTCCATGTCTGATAATACAGTTATCAAAGGTATCTCAACCTCTTCTAATAGGGTGTTTAAGACGGGCTCTTTAGCCAATCTAGATTTTAATTCTTCATGGAGTCGATAGGTTATGTCTGCATCTTCAGAAGCATAGTGAACAGCCTGGTCCATAGGTACTAAATCAAAAGTAACCTGTTTAACTCCTTTTCCTGCAACATCTTCAAAGGTTGTTGTCTTGTACTTCAAATAGTATTGGGCCAATGCATCTAAATTGTGTCTGGTAGCCGTGCTGTTTAAAACATAACTCATTAGCATGGTGTCGTTTTCAAAAGAAGCTAAATTAATTCCATGTCTAGTAAGGATATTTCTATCGAACTTGATGTTTTGTCCAACAATCTTTGTTTTTTTTGATTCGAGGATAGGCTTTAGCTTTTTTAGAACAACATTTACATCTAACTGCTCTTCTTCTTGGTGGCCTAATGGTATATAGGCTGCCTCTCCTGATTTCACCGACAGAGAAATTCCCACCAACTTTGCATCCATGTAATCTAAGCCAGTTGTCTCCGTATCCAAGGCTAATAAGGAGCTTTTCTTTATTTTAGTTACCCAGCTTTCAAGCTGTTTAATTTTGGTTATAAGTTCATATTTTGACTGTTTTGTTACCTCTTCTTTTGCTTCTTTTTCGGGTGCTTCTTCTTTTTCTAACCAGGCTTTAAACTCCAATTCTGTATAAATCTCTTCCAATAATTTTTTATTTCGTTTACCGACCATTAAGTCTTTTACACTCACTTCTAATGAAACATCTTTTTTTATGGTTACTAATTCCTTTGAAACATGTAGTTGGCTGAGTCCATTTCGTAGATTTTCACCCACTTTTCCTGAAATCTTTTCAGCATTTTTTATAATTTCATCGAGACTTCCATATTCTATAAGCCATTTGACAGCAGTTTTCGGCCCTACTTTTTCAACACCTGGTACGTTGTCTGATGTGTCGCCAACCAGAGCAAGGTAGTCAATAATTAATTCTGGCTTAACGCCGAATTTATTTTCTACCCCCTTTTCATCCAGAAGCTCATTGCTCATAGTGTTTACAACCTTTATGTGCTTGTTAACAAGCTGAGTCATATCCTTATCACCTGTCGAAATAACAGTATCTAAACCTGCTTCACTTGCTTCTTTGGCTAAAGTTCCAATTACATCATCTGCTTCCACCCCCTTTATGCTCAAAAGCTTTATACCCAAAGCTTCAATAATCTGATTGATTGGTTCAATCTGTACAACCAGGTCTTCAGGCATTGGGGGTCTGTTTGCCTTGTAGTCTTTATACATTTCATGTCTAAAAGTTTTACCTTTTGCATCAAAAATTACTGCAAGCGGGCTTCTTGGATGATCTAAAAGGATCTTATTTATCATGCTAATGACCCCTCTAATTGCTCCTGTTGGTTGATTTTTTGAGCTCATTAAAGGAGGAAGCGCATGGTAAGCCCTGTAGAGATAGGAAGATCCATCTATAAGGATGAGGGGGTTTTCAGTAGAGTTTTCTTCTGACATCTAATTTATTTTCTCGCTTAATTCTCGTGAGTCTATCCTTAACTCCTGCCTTGTAAACCTTTATGAACTTTTCGCTATATTTTTAGTCTTATTTTATACCTAAGTTAGTTAAATGATGGACGCCCCGGGTGTTTCCCCAAGATACTCGGGGCCTTAAGCCTCAAGCCAATCTCCAAGAAAATCTGTTAACCCCTCCAAGCCGATGTTCTTTTTTGAAGAGAAAGCTATCGCTTCCCCTATAAGGTTCATTTCTTTAATAGTTGAGTTCGCCTTTTTTACCTCTTCTTTAACTTTACTTGTAGAAAGCTTATCTGACTTATTAAGCAGTATTAAAAGGGCAGTGTTTGTTTTATGACACCAGTCTATAAGAGTTAAGTCTGATTCTTTAAACGGATGTCTTATATCCATTATTATTACTAAACCTCTAAGGCTTTTACGAAAATTAAGGTAATCATTAATAAACCCTGCCCATTCTTTCTGAGTTTTTTTAGATACTTTGGCAAAACCATACCCAGGAAGGTCAGCAATTCTTCTCATCTTTTGGTCATCTAGACAAAATATATTGATTGCTTGAGTTCTTCCAGGGGTTTTGCTGGTCTTAGCAAGCTTCTTATTTCTTGCAAGAGCATTTAAGACACTAGATTTTCCTGAGTTCGACCTACCACAAAAAGCTATTTCTATTCCTTGGTCCTCGGGAAGGTCCTTTAATGAAAATCCACTAAGAAGAAACCTTGTATTAGAAAAAATATTTTGTGAATTCATAGCTCTGTTTAAATTAAACACCTGGTAAAGGTTGGTATATAATCCTCGCCCGTATCACCAATTAGCGCAAGCATTTCTATGAATTTAACAAGGCTGTTTATTACTTTATTTGCGATCCTGCTTATAGGCGCTGGAGATATCCAGTCAGGAAAAGAAAAATCTCAAATATGCGCAGCTTGTCATGCAGACGATGGTAATAGTGTGGTGGGTTTGTGGCCTTCGCTTGCAGGCCAAAACCAAAAGTATTTATTGAAACAATTAAAGTTAATTCAGTCTGAGGAAAGATATATAGCCGAAATGAAGGGGCAATTGGATGGGTATACAGATCAGGATCTTCAGGACATAGCAGCTTACTATGCAGCTAATACAACTAAAATTGGGCAAGCTTCTGCTGATTTGGTAGATCAGGGTTTTAAACTCTATTACTCTGGTAGCCTGGAAAAAGGCATACCTGCTTGCACAGCATGCCATTCCCCCAAAGGCACAGGCAATAGTCTCGCGGGATATCCTCTCTTAAGCGGACAAAAAACTGAATATATTGCTAAAACATTAAAAGACTATCGAACTGGTGAAAGACAGTATTCTGAAGAGTCTGCAATCATGGTATCGATAGCCTATAAACTCGATGATAAAGAGATAGAAGCTTTAGCAAGTTTTATAAATGGTCTTTATTAACTCAACATTGAATCGAAAGCATCTAGCCTGGGTGCTTCTTTTGTTATTTTTTTCTTGTACTCAAGCTGAAGAGTATGTAGAGGGAAGGCATTACCAAATATTAGATAATCCAACAGTTACAAGAAACCCCTCTAAAGTTGAGGTAGTTGAAGTTTTCTGGTTTGGATGCAATCACTGTTATTCACTTGAGTCTTATATCCAGCCTTGGAAAAGAAACCTTCCAAATGATGTAGATTTTTGGAAGTCACACATCACTTGGAATGCGCAGGCTGAAACACATGCCCGCTTATTTTATTCTGCAAAGGCTCTAGGGATTGAAGAAAAAGCTATTCCAGCAGCTTTTACAGCCATATGGAGAGAAGGCAGAAATCTTCTTGGTAATTCTGAAGTTGAATACTTCTTTAAAGGCTTTGGAATAGAAAAGGAAAGATACTTGTCTGTTTCTAATTCATTCGGAGTTAATAATGCTGTTAAACAGGCCAATAACAGGATGCGTCAGTGGGCTGTTACTGGAGTTCCTACAATTATAGTAAATGGCAAATACAAGGTCTCGGGTACGAGGGAGATTGGTACTAGTAAACTTCTAGATGTAGTAGATTTCTTAATAGAGAAAGAGAGAAGGTTTTTAACAAGATCTGACTAGGAACAGCTTTGACTCCATTTCCTCTTTGTCCTCTTTTTGTTCCAGCAAATAAGCTTGATTGGATAAAAAAAGCTGAAACATCAAACGCAGATGGTTTAATTATTGATTTAGAGGACTCAGTCCCACCAGAAGAAAAGAGCAAGACTAGAGATGGTCTAGTTGAATACTTGTCTTCAGAAGAAATTAGCAAACCCTTCTTTATAAGAATTAATCCGCTCACTTCCCAAGAAGGAAAAAAAGACTCTTCTTCCCTTGTTATAGAGAGGAAAAATTTTTTAGGCTTAATGACTCCTAAGATCGAAAGCTTAGACGAACTCAAAGACCTTCCAGATACATTAAAAATCGTCCTCTTGGTTGAAACACCACTAGCTATTGAAAATTTAGATTCTTTAGCTTCGGACATTAGAGTTAGTGGAATAGCTCTAGGGGGAGCAGACCTAAGTGCTGAATTGGGCTCAGATATGGGTTGGGATTCATTGCTTTATTCAAGGTCTAGGATAATTTCTTATGCATCAATTAATGGTGTTTTTTCAATAGACAGTCCTTTTATGCAGATAGACGATTTAGAGGGACTAGAAGAAGAGAGCAAAAAGGCTAAATCTATAGGGTTTACCAGCAAATTCGCAATTCATCCGAACCAGATTGAAATAATTAGAAGAAACTTTCTTCCAACTAATCAAGAGATAGAAGAAGCTAAAGAAATAATTAAAGCTTTCGCTAACTCAGATGGAGGAGCAATTGCCGTAAATGGTAAGATGGTTGATGAACCGGTCGTAAAATTAATGAAGAAGAAATTGATGCTAGCTGGATTTAATCCTGACAATTAAAGATGATTAGGGAGAAAAATGGTAAAAAATATTAAAGAAATAGAACCCGGCAGATACAGGGAGACTTTTGGCCGATATTACGAAGATTTTAATATCGGAGATATTTACGAGCACAGACCTGGAAGAACAATTACTCAATCAGACAATACTTGGTTCACTCTACTTACAATGAACCAGCACCCTATTCATTTTGATGAGGAATTTGGAAAAGGCACTGAGTTTGGGAAAACTCTAGTGAACAGCCCATTTACTATAGCTTTAATGGTCGGGATGAGCGTGAGCGATGTTAGTCAAAAAGCTATCGCTAATCTGGGTTGGACAGACATTGTTTTACCCCACCCTCTGTATGTGGGCGATACTCTATATGCAGAATCCGAAGTTAAAGAGAAAAGAGAGTCTAAATCTAGACCCGACGACGGCATTGTTACAGTTAAAACAACTGGCAAGAACCAAGATGGTGTAATTGTTGCCTCTTATTTAAGGTCAGCCTTAATCCCGAAAGAAGGAACGGCTGTAGAAGATAAGATAGATTATTAATTTATCGATTGGCCTTAAAATTTATTTTTGTTATAACTGATACTTCTTAAATGTGATTGGGGGAGAAAATGAGCCAAAGTTTATTCGATACGGATACCGTTGATAAAAATGCCTGGCATTTACAGGGCAACTGGGGACCAGTAGAAAAAGAACTAGAATCTTCAGAGCTTGTTGTTAAAGGAAAGATTCCAGAAGGCCTTAATGGACTCTATGTAAGAAATGGTATGAATCCTAGGTCCGGCTATAGTGACCATTGGTTTTTTGGTAATGGAATGTTGCATGGATTTACATTTGAAGACGGAAAGGTAAGTTATAAAAACAGATATGTAAAAACACCTTATTACGAGAAGGACTTGGATATCATGAGTTCTTTTGGTGACTTGAGTGCTTCGCCTGCTAACACTCATATTGTTAAACACGCCGGAAAGATATTGGCTTTAGAAGAGGCACATTTGCCTTGGCAGGTAGATGAAGAACTGGAGACCATAGGGGTGTATGATTTTGCAGGCAAACTAAATGGCGCTATGACTGCGCACCCAAGGATTTGCCCCAAGACAGGGGAGCTTTTGTTTTTTTCTTACTCCATGATGGCAGAACCTTATTTAACCTACTATCGAGTAAATGCCACAGGAGATTTAATTCAAGTTGAGCCCATAGAGCTTCCAAGGGCAGTTATGATGCACGACTGGAACGTGACTGAAAACCACGTTGTTTTTATGGACCTCCCAATAATTTCAGATATGAACTTGGCAGTTGAAACGGGTTCTCCTTTTGGCTTTAAGCCTGAGTGTGGAGCCAGATTGGGGGTTATGCCAAGAGATGGGTCCAATAGCGATGTGAGGTGGTTTGAAATTGATCCTTGTTTTGTATTTCATCCCCTTAACTCTTATGAAGAGGGAAACAAAATAATACTCTACGTTTGTAAACAAAAAGAGGCCATGGTTGGTGGTTTTCAAGAAGTTTATGGTGGAGACACAACAATAGGAAGGCTGTGGAAGTGGACCATAGACTTAGAGCTAGGAGAAGTTAAAGAAGAACAAATAGATGATGCAGCCTGTGACTTTCCAAGAGTAGATGACAGAAGAACAGGTTTAAAAACAGACTATGGCTACTGCATGACATTGGATACGAATGCCGAATCTTTAACTCTAGGAAATCATGCGCATAAATATGATTTAGTTAATAACAAAAGGTTTACGCATGATTTGGGTAAGAATGTAAAAGGAGGAGAGCCCGTATTTGCACCAAAATCTAAAGATTCTGATGAAGATGATGGATGGATTTTGATGTTGGCATATGAAGAAGAAACAGAGAAGTCAAAACTATTAATAATAGACTCCAAAGACTTTGAATCGCCTCCTGTTGCAGAAATATATACACCCCAAAGAATACCTTATGGAGCGCATGGAAGCTGGATGCCAAAATAAAATAATTTAGAAGGAAGAAACATGGAGACACATTTTGCAACTTTGTGGGAAAACATTTCAGATGTAATTCCAGACAGAAAAGCACTTATTTGCGGAAACATAGAAAGAACTTGGAGAGAATATGATGACCGGGCCGCCAGATTGGCAACTCTGCTATCAAAAAATGGTTTAGGTGATGATTCTAAAGTAGGCCTTTATCTCCATAATTCTAATGAGTATCTGGAAGCTCAATACTCTATTTTCAAGATTAAAGGTGTTCCGATAAATGTAAATTACAGGTACAAAGAAGATGAGCTTGTTTACCTACTAGACAATGCAGATGCAGAAGCAGTTTTTTATCAAGGTTGTTATGCGAGCCAAATTGAGTCCATAAAAGAAAAATTACCAAAGGTGAAAGTCTTTATTCAGGTTAATGATGGCACAGCTGAACTCCCTGAATTTTCAGTTGATTTTGAAGACTCCATATCCAATAACGATCCGATGGAAAGGCAGGAGAGGTCAGGAGAAAATATTTATATGCTTTATACAGGCGGCACAACTGGCATGCCCAAAGGAGTTATGTATAACCATGAAGGTTTTGTTAGTGGAATGCTAAAAACAGGAACTGCTTGGGGATTGCTTCCGATAGCCCCTGAAGAATTAGAGAATACTACTGGTTTTGATTTAGATATTGTCCCTGGGCTCGTTAAGAATCTAGAAGAGTCTAATGGTTTAATAGTCAGCTTACCTGCCTGTCCTTTGATGCATGGAACTGGTATGTGGCTGGGGGCTTTAATTCCTTTAAGTGTAGGCGGCACAGTGGTAACAATCCCTCAGCTCGGCTTCGATCCAGATCTTCTATTGAAAGAAACAGAGAATCATAAAGTTAATAATCTGGTAATTGTTGGGGATGCGTTTGCAAAACCAATTAGAGATTCTTTAGATAAAGCAAAAGGTGAAGGCAATCCTTACGACATTAGTTCGGTCAACATGATGATTTCAAGTGGGGTTATGTGGAGTTCTGAGGTAAAAGAGGGCCTTCTTGCCCACCATGAAATGCTTTTGGTTGATGCAATGGGATCAACAGAGGGAGGTATGGGTGGCTCTATTGCTTCGAGAGAGAATCCAGCTCCAACTGCTAAATTTACCTTAAACCCCGGGGTTATAGTCATTACGGATGAAGGGAAGCTTGTGGAACCTGGTTCGGGGGAAATGGGTCTGATTGGAACTAGCGGGTTAGTTCCAAAAGGCTATTACAAGGACGCAAAGAAATCTGCAGAAACTTTTAAAGAAGTAGATGGGGTGAGGTATAGCTTTCCAGGAGACTATGCTTTAGTTGAAGCTGACGGCTCTATCACCTTACTTGGACGGGGTAGCAATTGTATAAACACTGCTGGAGAAAAGGTTTACCCGGAAGAGGTAGAAGAAGCGGTAAAACGCCATCCTGATATTTACGATTGCCTAGTTGTGGGCGTGGAGGACGATAGGTTTGGTCAAAGAGTAGTAGCCCTAGCTTCTTTTAAAGAAGATAACATTGTTGAAGAAGCAGATTTAATTAGTTTTACTCGAGATCACCTAGCTGGCTATAAACTTCCTAAACAAGTTTTATTTGTAGATGAAGTCATGAGGGCCCCGAATGGTAAAGCTAATTACAAGTGGGCTAAACAGAGAGCTGACGAAGAACTTTCTTAAGTATTAATGAAAGTTTCTGATGCCTTATCCCAAAGAAAATCTGTTAGAGCATTTTTAGACACCCCAGTAGAAAATAAACTGATTCAAGCTTTACTTGAAAAATCAGCAAGAGCAGCTTCTGGCGGCAACCTTCAGCCCTGGAGAATTTTTGTCATTAACAATGACACAATGAAAGTCTTTTTAAAGCATCTTTCAGAGTGGACTGAACCTGAAACACCCGCTTATGATATTTACCCTAAAGATTTAACGGAGCCTTATAAATCTGCAAGGCTCAAGGTTGCTATAGACATGTATGGCCTTCTGGGTATAGGAAAAGAAGATAAAGAAGCCAGAGTGAAGCAGATGTTAAAAAACTTTGAATTTTTTGGAGCACCAGCAGGATTCTTTTGTTATGTAGATAGACAAATGGGACCTCCGCAATGGTCAGATTTAGGTATGTTTCTTCAATCCTTTATGCTTTTAGCTAAAGAAGAAGGTTTAGATACCTGTCCGCAAGAAGCGTGGTCAGCCAGACCTGACAGTGTTTCTAGTTTTGTGGGAGCCGGGGAAGAGTTAATGCTTTTTTGTGGTATGGCCATAGGTTACATAGATGATACGGCTCCAGTAAATAACCTGGTTACTGAAAGAGAGCCTTTCGATGTTTGGGCTAAGTTTATAGAAAAATAATTCTTTTAAATTTCTAAGGGAGAATTTGTCTCTATATTAAGTTGGCCTTCAAGACCTGCAACACGATGTTGAGCGCTTTTAATGTATTCAGGGTCCGATATCATATCTAGCATAGCTTTTCTGTTTGGATATGTGGCAATTGCAATCAGATCCCAAAGATCTTCAACTTCTCCCAGCATCAGTCGCGATACCTTTCCACTAAAGATAGGCTTTCCACCAACTTTTTCTAGGTGTTTTCTTACTTCCTTACCGTATATGGCATAAGCTTCTTCGCCCGTTAGATCAGTTTCTCTTTTATCAGGGTATTCCGCTTTATCTTTAAATTTAAGAAGGTTGACCATAAAAATTGGTTGATCTTTATCCTTTTCAAGAAAACCAGCCATCTGCTCATCATTAGGCATGAGTGCATTCTTCACTTCCATAACTAAACCTCTCTTCCTCTACGCACCATGTCTCAAAACTTCGCCGTTAGAAGCCCCAGTTAATACACCGTCGATAAAATTAATTTGTCCATTAACTACAGTTGCTTTATAACCTTTTGATCCCTGGACATATCTAGGAGCTCCACCAGGAAAATCGTGGGCAATCTCGGGCTGGAGTTCAGCTACAGAATCTGCATCAAAAACATTAACATCTGCTTTTTTACCAACTTCTAAAGTTCCTCTGTCTTTTAGTCCAATAATTCTAGCTGGAGCTGAGGTGATTCTTCTTACCCCTTCTTCTAAGCTATAAAGGCCGGTCTTACGCACCCAATGCGAAAGCACAAAGGTAGCCCAACCAGCATCACAGATTTGAGACACATGAGCGCCAGCATCGCCAAGCCCAGGAAAAATTCTATCGCTTAAGAACATTTCGCCAGCGGCTTCTAGATTTTGGTTAAACATTCTGTAATTGAATAAGGTTTTTCCATCAGATTCGTCAGATAGGTTTAAAAATAGCTCTGAAGGGTGAATGCCTCTTTCTTTAGACATTTCTGCCACACACTTCTCCGCTCCTGCAGCATAATCAGGAGTCTCTTCGTCTCCTAACCAGAAAACTAAATGGTATGGTAAATGTTCTTTACTGCTTGAAGCTTCCTCTATTAATTTGTTGCGAGTTTCTTGGTCTCTAATTGCAGCAAGCCTTCCCTTGAGGTCCATTGCTCTAATTTTGTCCCAAGTTTCTCCAGAAAAAGGCAATCCAGACTGCAAGCCAAACATAAAACCGGAAGATCTTGGTTGAGAAATAGCTGTTATATCTCCACCTTCACTGCAAAGCTCTTTAAGAAGACCGCGTACTCTTTTTCCTGACTCTAGATCAGGACCCGTCCCCATGCTGAAAAGTATTCGATCTCTTGTGGTACTAGCTAGGTCCTTAAGTAGCTTAACCGAGAATTCAGGCTGTCCTCCAAAATCCAATACGTTTTGCATAAGGCCTCTTTTTTCACCCACTACTTTGGCTATTTCTAAAAGTTCTTTGGCTTCGGCATAGGTACCCGGAATTGACCTACCGTCTGGGCCAACATGAGGAGGGTATCTGTTTGTTGAAAAACCAACTGCTCCTCCATCCATTGACTCTCCAACTATATCTGCCATTTTTTGAATTTCTTCGTCTGTGGCTAGTTCTTCTACTGATCTTTCTCCCATTACGTAATACCTGACTGCAGTATGACCAACCATGCCGGCTACATTAATTCCAAGATCAAACTTTTCAATGGAATTTAGATAGCCTCCATAATCTTCCCAGTCCCAGGGCAGACCACCAAGAATAGCCTCTTTAGGAATGTCTTCTACTGTCTGCATCATGTGAGCTATGAGTTCTCTGTCTTCGGGTTTACAGGGAGCAAAGGTAACTCCGCAGTTACCCATAAGAACCGAGGTGACACCGTGATGACTAACTGGTCTTAGTTCATGATCCCAACCTATTTGAGCATCTAGATGTGTATGAATATCTACGAACCCAGGAGTGACTGTCTGACCTTCTGCATCTATTTCATGTTCAGCCTGTCCGTCTACTTTCCCAATTTCAGCAATAATTCCGTCTTTAATAGCAACATCAGCGTATTTAGCTTCAGAGCCAGTTCCGTCTACTACCTGACCTCCTTTAATTAAAATGTCATGAGTCATCTTTTCTCCCTTTGATAATTAAGCACTTTCATAATAAATAAAGTAAAAAAACTGTCAAATACTAAGCATTAAAGCCCTAGGTTAACTATTTAATCTTTTTTACTCTGAATCTTCCCTTAGAGTTCTCTAGAAAGAAAGATCGCATATCTCCAGGCACAATACGAATAGTTTCTCCCTTTTTTAATCTAGCTCTTTTTCCCGAATCAGTAAGCTGCCAGGTTTCTCCATTATCTAGCTTAAACTTGAATTTGTAGTTTATAAATTTAACGGACTCAATAGTCGCTGAGAATGGTTGAGATTTGGCCTCATTCTCTTGCTTTTGAACATCTCTCTGCCTGCTTATCCGCTTAACTCTCCTTTCAAGGGTTAGTATTTTTTCTTTCTGCTCCTCTATTATTTTTTCTGAAGATTTAGAAACTTTCTCTTCAGTTATAACTTCTTTTTTAACAGGCAAAGGCTTTTCTGCTTCTGGCTTAGCTTCTACCTCTAAGCTCTTGTTTTCATCCTTAAATAGAGCATCAAAGCATGCTAGTCTTTCCATGGGATCATCTATGAGACTACACTTTTTAAAGTCTTTAATTTCTTGGGCGTTTAAAGAAAGGGCTATAAAGGGTAGAAAGGCTAATATTGTTGTTTTCACCAGTTTCGTCATTTGGTCATTAAAGCAGATATTTCAATTATTCTAAATAGACAGAATTGGTGGGCTAGGCAGGACTTGAACCTGCAACCTTCTGCTCCGGAGGCAAACGTTCTATCCAGTTGAACTACTAGCCCATGGACCGATTATAAATTGTATTAAAGATCACTGTCTCATTGTGCTTTTCTTCCTATATAATGGCCGCGCTTTTAACAGCTAACTTAAAATTCAATGAAAAAAACTGTTCTTTTTATTGCACTGCCACTCGCTTTAGCAGCATTAGGTTTGGGAGCTTCAGAAGCAAAAAAAGCCATTGAAAAAAGAATAGCACCAGTAGGCCAAGTTTGTGTAGAGGGCCAAGATTGTGCACAAGAAGTTAATGTTGTTTCTTCCTCTCTGGGCGGAATGAGAAGCGGTAAAGAGGTGTACGACGCTGCGTGTACAACTTGTCATGCAATAGCATTGGCGGGAGCACCTAGGTTTGGAGACAGGCTCAGTTGGGGTGAAAGAGCAAATGAAGATTTAGATAAATTAGTGGAAACAGTAACCAATGGTTTGGGGGGGATGCCGCCCATGGGTATGTGTATGGACTGTTCTCAAGAAGAGTTAACTGACGCCGTGCAGTACATGCTAGATGCACTTGACTAGAAGCTTTCTAGTGTTTCTTCTAACTCAGCCCACGAACTCACTTCTTTAAAGTCAGGTTTTTCATCAAGAGGCCAATCCACTCCTTTTTCATTAAACCAAATAGATTTCATTCCAAAATTATTACTCCCCTCAACATCATTTACGGGATGATCTCCGACATGACAGATTTCTTCAGCCCTGAAACCTGTTTGCTTTAACGCTTCTTCAAAGATTACTGGATCAGGCTTACCTGCATTTATATTGTTGGCAGATATATTGAAGTCAAAGTAGTGATCTATCCCAATTATTTTCATATCCGCATTTCCATTTGTTATCACCCCTAGAACATATCTTTGTTTTAAAGATTCAAGAACCTCTTCAACCCCTTCATAGAGGGTTACATCATTTCTGCCAGCATAAAAAATTTTAAAAGAGTCCCTAGCCAATGTTTCTGACTCTTTTTTTGTGTAACCCGATCTCATGGCGAGCTCTACCAGAGTTAATTCTCTAAGTTTAGACAGCTGATAGACCAACTTACTTTCTTGAGAAATTAGACTGTCTCTGATTTCTTTTACCTCGTCACTTTTTAGGAGATTTTCAACACCAGGATAATTTTCAATTAACCATTTATTGGTATCTTTTTCAGCTTTAAGAATTACAGGCAATAAGGGCCACAAAGTATCATCTAAATCAAAGGAGATAGCTTTAATATTCATTTGCTTTTTCTATTTTTAGCTCTGGGGTGAGCATCATCATATACTTTGGATAAGTGCTGAAAGTCCAACTTTGTATATATTTGCGTAGTTCCAATATCAGAATGTCCCAACATTTCTTGTACAGCCCTTAGGTCTCCGCTTGATTCTAAAATATGACTTGCGAAGGAATGTCTTAGCATATGAGGGTTAACCATGGGAAGGCCTCTTTTCTTGCTTAACCGTTCAAGTCTAAGTTGCACAGAACGAGTGGAAATTCTTTTACCATTCTTGTTTAAAAATAAAGCCTTATTAGAATCACTAGATATATTTTTTCGAACAAGAAGCCAGTCTCTCAAACTTTGTATAGCTTTTTCTCCAACAGGCAGGTCTCTCGTTTTATTTCCTTTACCAACCACGCGGCATGATCTCTCTTTGACAGAGATACTATCCATATTAAGACTACAGAGCTCAGAAAGACGTAGGCCTGAAGAATACAAAAGTTCTACCATGGCCTTATCTCTAATCTCAATGTCACCTTGCGGTTTAAAATCTAAAAGTCTTTTCACAAGATCTGTATCCAGGGCTTTGGGCAATAGTTGAGTAGACTTTGGGGAGCTGATATTTGCAGCTGGATTAGTTTCTACAACCTCTTCGTCTAATAAATAAGTAAAGAAGCTGCGAATAGAAGACAGTGCTCTTTGTATACTTCTTGCACTTAGATCCCTCCTCCTTTCCTGGGCAACAAATCCCCTAATGTGATGATCTTGTACCTCTTCCCATGAATCATGTTTTTCTTTTAAGAAAGTAAAGAAGGCAGTCAGATCTCTTTTATAGCTACTTATTGTATGAGGAGAAAGGTGCCTAACTACCTCTAGATGAGATAGAAAGGGATCAAGGTGCCTGTCTAACATTTAAGAATTATGATTATCTATTAATCTGCTGACCACTTCAGAAACAAAGTCTAAAAAAAGAGTATCCTTATTTTCTGTATATTTACCCTGTCGGGTACTGCCCAAAGCAATCATTCCTTTTAAAGAGTTGCTTGTTAAAGGTATAAGGGCAACTTCCTTAATGGCAGTTTCGTCATTAAAAATAAATTGAGTAATATCCTGTTTGACTTCACCATAAAATGATTCTCCTGGTTTCATCAGACCAGCTAACCTATCTGCAGATTCTGCAGGATTCTTTATTCTGCCTTTAGGGATATTTTTATTGGACTCCGTAAAAAACATTAATCTACTTTCGTCTGCCCCAAAGTCTTTCTTAAATCTTTTCTCTAATAGAGCGGTTATTTCTTCTATATTAGAAGCATCAATCAGATCGAGGATTAATTTTTTTGTGAGAATAAAAATATCATCATTATTTTTAGCATTTGCTAATAACTCCATCAATTTATCTGTCGTAGAGTTGTAATCTGTTCTTAATAATTCAACTTGTCTTTGTATTAACGAAACAGCTGCTCCAGACTCGTGAACTATTTCTATGGAATTCAATACTTCTGGGTTTTCTTTAAAAAAATTAGGATTTAAGATTAAGTAATCAGCAACTTCCTTGGCAGAAGGATTGGGTTTCTTTTTTTCACTCATATAAGAATACTAGTCTCTTCTAAGAAAACGGCGGGTCCTATAGCAGTCAACACTTGGTTATTAGGATCATATTTTATAGATAAGCTGCCTGTCTTAAAATTAACTGTAGCCTCTTTTTGGAGGTAACCAAGTTGAACTCCTATTACCACAGTGGCACAAGCGCCACTTCCGCATGCTAGCGTTTCAACCACCCCTCTTTCAAAAACTCTTATATTCACTTCTTTTGGAGAGATCATTTCAGCTAAGGTTAGATTTACGCCATTTGGAAAAGATTTAGATTCTTGAATACTTTTCCCCCACTTATCAAGCGGCATAGTGTTAATTCCTGCAGTGAAGTTGATGGCATGGGGATTTCCTAAATTCACGAACCCTATCTCTAAATTATCTCCCTCTAAGTCTAAAGAGTGAAGGCCTGAAGTATTTGATTTTGGTAATAATTCCTTGCCTAAGTTAGGATCAGAGATTCTTTGCTCTACGGCATATGTATTTTTTTGAGGATTACTTATCTTCCATATATTTTCCTCAATTCCAACCAACAATTCAGGTTTATTAAGAAGTCCTGTATCAAATATATATTTACCAAAACATCTAGCTCCATTAATACAGTTTTCGGCCTTAATACCATCTCTGTTAAAAATAGTTGCGCTGAAGTCAAGATCAGGAAGGGATGGGGCCTCAATTGAGATTAATTGATCAAACTGAACCTGATTATTTGCAACAATCTTTTTAACTGAATCTGAGTCTATGCGACCTGATTGTCTAATTAAATCTACTAAAAGTATTTCGTTTCCAAGGCCCGAATATTTACTCGTTTTTAATTCAGCTTGATTAGACATCTCTCTCTTGTCTTAGTAAATCATCAAAAGTTTCCCTTCTTCTGATAACTTTTATTTCTTCATCTTCTATTAAAATTTCAGAAGACTTTAATCGGCTATTGTAATTTGAAGACATGGCATGACCATAAGCCCCCACATCATGTATAGCCAAAATAGAATTTTCATCAAGACTTAACAATCTTTCTTCTCCAAAAGTATCACCACTTTCACAAACAGGACCCACCACTTTATAAAAAAGTTCTTTTTTATCTTTGGTTTCCACCACAGAAATGTCATGCCAAGCTTGATAAAGAGATGGTCTAAGAAAATCATTCATTCCAGAATCTATTACAGCAAAATTCAGATCGGGGGTTTTCTTTAAGTATTCTATTTTAGAAAGAAGAACTCCTGTATTTCCAGAAATGGATCTTCCTGGTTCAAGAATCAGATTAAGGTTAAGCGGCTCTAGAACAGAAATTATTTCCGATAACACTTCATCTATTTTTAATTCCTTTTCTTCTTTATAGCTTATTCCAAATCCCCCCCCCAAATCCACATATCTCAAGTTATGTCCTTGCGCAGTTATGTGAGTTGATATTTCAATCAGTATATTTAAATTTTCGAGTATCAATTCTTTATCAAAGATTTGAGATCCAACGTGAGAAGCTATGCCTTTAAGATTAACTGATCCAGATTCAGTGGCTTTTCTAGCCATGGAATCCACCTTTTCTTTTAAAACACCAAACTTAGAGGTTTTGAGGCCTGTCTGAATATAAGGATGAGATTCAGAAGAAAGATCAGGATTTATTCTAATAATGCATTCAGCTTGTTTTTTTAAATCCTTGGAGGTATTTATAATTCTTTCTAATTCTTCTTCTGATTCAATATTAATCGAAAATATACCTGCATTGATGGCAAGTCTTATCTCTTCTTCAGTTTTACCAACACCAGAAAAAACAATATCTTCAGGTTTTGCACCAGCTTCCAAGCACCTTCTAAGCTCGTTGCCCGAAACAACATCGAAACCACTGCCGAGCTCTGAAAGTAATGACAGAATGTGAATATTGGAGTTGGATTTAACAGAGTAACAAACTTTGTCCTCTTTCCTTACAGAAGAAACATAGTTATTTAGGTTTTCTTTTAATTTGTTAGCAGAATAGACGTAAACAGGAGTACCAAATTTTTTTGCTACATCCTTAAGAGATATATCATCTATAAAGAGCTGTCCTTCTTTTCGATTAAAGCCTTTCATAGGCATTACCTTCAAATTTACTACTTTCTTGAGGCAAATTTAAAGGTCCTCTGTGGCCACATGCGTTTATGAAAAGCAAAGATACCAGTGAGATAGTCACTAAGAGAGTGGTTAAATAGGCTTTCAATTTTATCTCCTCGAGCTTAACTCTCGCTTGGCAATATTTATCTGTCTTAGGACTTGTTTGGGAGACGTTCCGCCTATCGAATCTTTGTTTCTTATGGCTTCTTCTGGTTTGATTAAGTTCATTGCATCTTTTTCTATAAGCTTTGAATATTTCTTAAGTTCTTTTAGATTAAGTTCAAATATTTGTTTTTTTTGTTTGTCAGCATGAGCCACTATTTTTCCAACTAATTCATGCGCTTTTCTAAAAGCTAAGCCCTTTAAGACCAGATAGTCTGCTAACTCAGTAGCTGTAATATGACCTAATTCACAATCCTGTTTCATCTTCTTAGTATTTACAGACATTCCCTTAATCATTAAAGCCAATAACTCTAGGCTTGAATTAGAGTAATCTAAACTATCAAAGATAAATCTTTTATCTTCCTGCATGTCCCTGTTATAAGCCAGAGGTAAGCCTTTCATTAGAACGAGTAAACCCATTAAGTTAGACATAGTCCTAGCCGAGCCTCCTCTCATTAATTCAGAGACATCAGGATTCTTTTTTTGCGGCATAATTGAAGAACCAGTACAGAATTCTTCTGGTAAATCAATGTAATTAAATTGAGACGAGGACCAAATTATGAGTTCTTCATTAATCCTAGACAGGTGCACACCTAAAATACTTATGGTGGATAAAAGTTCAAGAGAGAAATCTCTGTCACTGACTGCATCAATAGAATTATTTGAAATACGATCAAAACTTAATCTTTTTGCTAAAAGCTTCCTGTCTAATTTGTATCTATTTCCTGATAGAGCTCCAGAGCCTAAAGGCATGCTGCTTGCTCTCTTTTTAGTATCTTGAAGCCTAGAAAAATCCCGATTTAGCATTTCATACCAAGCCATAAGATGATGACCAAAAGTAACAGGCTGGGCTAATTGTAAGTGAGTAAATCCGGGCATTAGATCACTATGGTGTTTTTTTGCTTTAGCTACTATGGAGGTCTGTACTTTAGAAATTAGATTAGATATTTCATCTATAGACTTAAGCACAACGAGCCTAAGGTCAGTAGACACTTGGTCGTTTCTAGATCTGCCTGTATGTAGTTTTTTAGCTGCATTTCCTGCTTTTCTTTGCAAAGCAGCTTCTATATTCATATGGATATCTTCTAATTCTTCGTTCCATTCAAATTTTCCAGTTTCAACCTCATTTTGAATAGTTTTTAATCCTTTTAAGATCTTTGAGTAATCTTTAGCTGTTATGACCTTGGCTTCCTTAAGCGCTTGTGCATATTTCATTGAACCAACAATATCCTCTTGATACATCCTCTTATCTTGGTCTAGAGAAGATGTATAACTAACAGCTAGTTTATTCACCGAGTCTTTAAACCTACCTCCCCAGGAAGGGTTAGTTGCTTTTGACTTTTTAATCACCATTAGTTGATTTCCAGATTTTTAACTATTGAACTTGTGGGCTCCTCTCTGTTTACAGT
>ERZ724560.37-NODE-37-length-23375-cov-2.592954_pt1 | contig 23375 bp, 19 predicted proteins | sample MGYA00375854_ERZ724560 | MGnify/ENA primary metagenome ERZ724560 (study PRJEB28725, sample SAMN03264854) | marine sediment metagenome | biome: marine pelagic biome; feature: marine oligotrophic desert; material: ocean water | place: Pacific Ocean:North Pacific... | reverse complement strand
TCTTTTTATCTGTGGGAATCTTTCCAAGATCCCCTGTATTTCTTCTTTTAGTTTCCGAGGTGGTACACAGAGCCATGTTCCTTCGGCCATCCCATCTTCCAAAGTGGGTAGCCCCGCAGAGGGGGCCTTTCTTGAATCAGAAGGTGCTTCAATTTGATATTCCGACAAATTCTTTATCATTCCTAAAGGTGCCAGTACCTTCAGTTGTTCTTCGAAATATGGTCTTGCTTCCTCAATGGCCTTCTCCTCAGAATCTGCCATATGAATTTGAACACCCAACCCGAGACGCTCTCCTATCTCCACTTCTTGTCCAGCCTTTGCCAATGTTTCTTTCCATCTGAGAGCAGTTTTTTCAGCGGATCCTCCTGGTGCAGTTCCTCCTGCTATGACACCCTTTATTCCATTTTTAACCATGAAGTCCATTCCTCTTTGGCTTCCACTTGCAATCGGCTGCCAGAACTCCACAGGCCTGCGAAGAGGGCGGGGAACCAATGTGATTTCTTCAAGTTTTTCCCCTCGGTGCATTCCATCAGCAGGTATTACATAATTCTTTCCTCGGTGGGAAAACGAGTCTTTTTCCCAAGCCTTGATAACGATTTCTACCTGTTCTTCAAACAAATCCCTATTTGCCTCATCATCTTCGAGGGGAGAGCCTAACGTTTCTACCTCTCTTAAGATATAACCGCGGCCTATCCCAAATCGCACTCTACCGCCGGTCATAACATCTGCGGAAGCAAAATCTTCGGCCAACCTTAGAGGATGCCAAGCAGGAACAATACTGAAGAAAGCACCAAAATTCATATTTCGGGTAACTCCAGCTAAGTAAACACTTGTCATATGAACATTCGGAATACCTCCGAATCCTTCAGATTGAAAATGATGTTCAGACATCCAAAGAGTGTCATATCCCAGGGGGTCCATAACCTTCGCCATAGCCTTAGCTTCAGAAAAGGAAGAAGCTAATAATTCTTCTGACAGGTTTCTCTCCGCCACGGGAGTAGCCAAAAACCCGGCATCTTGCATTTCAACATGTCCACCATAAAAATAATCAAATTTGACCAATTTCTACTCCCTTCACATAAATCTTTGGCTTAGGATATTGATTTTTATACCCGGTTAATCTAGATTGCTTCTACATCTTTCAAATGCTCAATATCCTCTTTGTCATATCCTAATTCACCGAGAATCTGTTCGTTATGCTCACCAAGTTTAGGAGCAAAACCCGGATTACTTGGTGTTTCAGACATTTTCCACGGTGTCCCATGTATTTTTATGTCTTCATCCAGATCTGGATGACTTACAGTTTTTACGTACCCACTTTCGACTATATTCGGATCCTGGGAAGCCTCTAGCATGGTTTTAACGGGTGCAGCCACTATAGCGGCAGAGCGAAGAATCTCTATCCAATGTTCTCTTGTGTTTGTCGCAAAAAGTTCTGCAAGTTTATCGAGTATCGCGTTTTTCTTTTTCTCAGATTCAAAGGCCATTCCTAGATCCGTTAGTTCTGCGTTCTTCATTGCATCGATAAATCCCAAACTTTCTAGTGCCGGTAGCCAGTGTCTGGCATCTAACTGCATAGCTAAAGGCCTACCATCAGCATCATTGAAACATGCTGCTATCCCTGCTCTCTTTCTGCTCCCATTTATTCGAGCACCGGTGATTGGAGGTTTGTTTTTCCACATAGTTGTTGCCATGGTCCAGCCCATGAGACGAAAAGCACTACCAACCAAAGAAGTTTCAACTTTTTGACCTATTCCTGTTTCCCTTGCATGTATCAACGCAGCAAGTACACCACCAAACGTTAATATTCCGCATGTTTCGTCCGCTACGGAGGCCACACCTGTTCGCATTGGCTGACCTGGTATTGAGAAAGCTTCCGTAACACCACCTATCGCCTGTCCCACCGCATCTGTTCCGGGAAGAGCCGCATCGGGCCCATCAGGTCCATAACCTGATACTGAGGCATACACCAGAGCAGGGTTGATCTTTTTTAGTTCTTCGTATCCAAAGCCATACCTTTCTGCGGCTCCAGGTCTAAAGTTTTGACCAAATATATCTGCCCTTTCGACCAATTCATGAAGTATCTTTTTTGCTTCATCTGTCCTCAGGTTAAGCGTAAGGCTTTTTACTCCCCTATTATTAGTCTCAAAGAAAGAGCTCACATCACCCTTAAGCTCTCCGGCTCTACGTGAATTATCCCCTCCATTCGGGACCTCTATCTTTATTACATCGGCACCCAGATCTGCCATCCAAGCATATGGTACGGTTCCTGCTTGTGCCCTCGAGCACGCTACAACTTTCACGCCGGATAAAGCCCCTTCCAATTCTGTCATTTTTCAGCCTCCTAATTGTTAACTCTTTTTCCCGGCCCGCTTAGCGTACGGAATTACATACTTCTAATGAGCCTATATATTTCTCCAAGATGGTTATCAGTGCACCATTAACCACGACGCCAGGCAATAACAGACGCTATCATCGCCCCAAAGGCTATCGCCGCAGCGGCGAAGTATACCAATTTAAACGCGGCCAGATAAGCGACAACAGAATCTGTCGTTGTCGACGCAAGCAGTATATCTACTCCATGATTTTTTGAGGTGTAAGCACCTGTGAATAAACCTCCCAGAACAGCAACAGCAACTACATTACCAATTCCCCTTGTTATAGAAGATAAAGCCCCCCCTGTTCCCAAGCTTGTCTTACCTGCTCCAGTCATAACCAAATTTAGATTGGCACTCTGAAAAAGACCCATTCCAGCCCCAATAATTGCCATTCTCACAGCCAGTGCCATCACAGACACCCCTATCGCAACTGTCTGATATGACAGTAATCCCAAAACGATCAATATCGTTCCGGCTATAGTAACGGGGCCTGAACTAATTCGATCGGAAAGATAGCCTCCCAGAGGCGCGCACAGCGCGAGGGCAAGTGAGTTAACAAGCAACAAGACAGCGAGTGATGTTGTAGAAGCACCCATTATCTCCGAGACAAAGTAAGGCAATATGAAAACATTAACAAACGTAGACATGAACATACATAGGTTGGCCACAAGAGCGCCAGTTACCACTTTGTTATTTAGGACCTTTAAATCAATAAGTGGTGGCTTAAATACTTTCTGCCGTCTTATGAATATCACCCAAATAAATGCACCAACCAACAAAATAAGAACCGGCTCGATCCTAACCCAGCCGATCAAGGCTCCGATGTTCAGAAAAAGAACAACAACCGTCATTGCCGCAAAGACTAAGCTGGCACCAATCCAGTCAAATACCCTACCTTCCTCCACCTTGTCGCCAACACCACGAAGAAAAAATAAAGTCCCTGCAATTGCAGCAATGCAAAAGGGTATGCGGAAGAGAAATATCCATCTCCAAGAGACTATTTCCAAGAGAGCACCCGCCGAAACTGTGCCCAGTATCATGCCTAAGGTCCCAATACCAGTCATTATTCCTAGCGCGCGTCCTCGGATTTCTCTCGGAAACATCGAGGTAACCAAAGCGGGAGCAATAGCAGCCAAGGAGGCATTGCCAAAAGCCTGGACCACACGGAAGCCTATTACTGAATTAATCGTAGGAGAGAAACTGATAGCTACCATGGCTACTGTATAGGCGACAAGACCAACTAAGAAAATTCGCCTAAGTCCAAATGTGTCCCCCGCACCTCCCATTCCCAACTGAAGACCTATAGTAGTTCCCAAATAAAACGTGATCATGAGATACACGATTCTGGGCTCCGCTGTAAAATAGTTAGATATTGCGGGTAAGGACACATTAACTGTCACATCGAGAGCTACTAGAAACATCCCCGACGAAACAACGACTAACTGTATCCAGATCCACCACCCAGATCTACCGTTTACTGATTTCAACGGTGACGGCTGACCCAAATTAATCCCAGTCCCATTCGACAGTTCCCAGCCGAACGGTATCTCCCTGCTTTATTCCAGCCTCTTCTAAAGCTCTAACAACACCCGTTTTTTGCATATGCCTATACAGCTGCATTCGTGCCGTCCAGTCTTCATAATCGATTCTTTCTGCAATACGTTCAACCCCAGGAGCGTCTACGACATAAACATCATTTTCAATAAATATACCGACTCCCTGTCTTTTGGGCATTGGTCTCAATACAGGAACTTCTTTTTCCATATCAAGTGAACCTATTTCTGGAAGCCCAATTTTATTTACACTTGAAAAATTCTTTTCTTTACCCACTTCATTCTGAGGCTCTACTGGGTCAAATGGTCTCTCATCCCCTACTTTCTCTGGTTCAAGTGCTACCAAAACAGCATCAATTAACTCTCCAATTCCCTCACCTGTAGCTGCCGATACAACATATATTTCGATATCTTGTATATCTAAGGATTGGACTATTTCCTCCCTCAGCACCTTTACTTCCTCGAGATCACATTTATTAATGGCAACAATCTGAGGCTTTTCAACAAGGTCTTCATTAAACATACGAAGTTCCTCATTAATCTGTTTAAAAGTAGCAGCTGGATCCTCACCCGCCCCGTCGACGACATGTATAAGTAATCGGGTCCGTTCAACATGACGAAGAAACTCATGCCCGAGACCTATTCCCTTATGAGCACCCTCAATCAAACCTGGAATATCCACCAGAACTATTGTTTTATCTCTGTGTTCAACGACACCTAATACTGGTTCAAGCGTTGTGAATGGATAATCTGCTATCTTCGGAGCAGCAGCAGTCGCATAACTTATCAGACTAGACTTTCCAGCGTTAGGAGCGCCTATAATCCCTACATCAGCCAACATCTTCAATTCCAGCTTAAGTTCTACTTCCTCTCCTCTTTCCCCAGCTTGGGCAATAACGGGATACTGATTGGTTGAGGAAACATATTTAACATTTCCATATCCACCAGACCCACCTGGAGCCACAATAAATTCCTGGTTGTGCTCTGTCACATCCGCAATTAGGTCATTGTCACGCCATACCTGTGTTCCTACAGGTACGTTAACGACCACATCCGCCCCGTCCGAACCGTGCTTCTTGACACTTGCTCCATTCCCACCATTTTTTGCCTGAAAAACTCTCTTGTATCGAAATTGCAAAAGAGTATTTTCATTAGAGTTTCCTCTGATTATTATGTCTCCGCCTCTTCCACCATCTCCACCATCAGGGCCACCCCTTGGGACAAATTTCTCATGCCTACCGCTTATGGCTCCATCCCCACCATTCCCACTTTTTATTTGAATTGTGACTTCATCTATCAAGATTTTCTCCCTGTGAAGAAGTTTCAAATAGAAATAAGAATAAGAATAATAAGCCTGTGTATATTGTTGATTCTGTTCTAGTTAGGCGTGGGATACAAACAAATATTAGCATGAATAATTGTGGATTAAATGTTCATAACTTTAAGCAGATTGTGGATATTTTTGATAATGATTGCAGACTGTTGATAATTAGAGATACTTATAAACAAATTTTAGGAGTTTCCGACAGTAATCAGATAGATATCCACATGAGTTGGTTGAGAAACTCTCAATATTCTATTTTGGAGAAAATGTATGAAGAAGGACACAGATTTTATATCTTGTTTATTTGAAGAGAAACCAGTTTTTCAATCTTATCTTGACGTGGAAGCGGCGCTGGCGAAAGCTCAGGCTAAGCTAGGTGTTATCCCACAGTGGGCGGCTGACACGATATCCGAAAAAGCTAACTTGGAATTGTTAAATCTTGACAATGTTCATTTAGGCCTAGAGAAAACAGGCCATCCGCTTGTTCCTCTGGTCTGGGAATTGGATAGGGTTTGTGGGTCGGAGGCGGGTGGATACATTCATTGGGGTGCTACAACACAGAACATCACCCAGACGGGCAAACTCTTACTTGTTAAGAAGTGTCATAAATACTATAAGCAGGAATTAGGAAGACTACTTATTACTTTGGCCGAACTTGCTGAGAGATCAAAGAATTATGCTATGCCTGGCAGGACTCATGGACAGCACGCTGTGCCAGCGACTTTCGGATACAAAGTTGCTGTCTGGATTGACGAAATAATTCGACATACCGAGCGGTTGACATCTTGTGAAGATAGAGTATTTGTGGCGATGCTCGGAGGAGGGGCCGGAACTATGGCTTCCGTCGGGTTAGAGGGATTGAAGACACAGGACCTGATTGCAAAAGAATTAGGTATTGGCTCGATGACCATGCCTGCCAGGACGATTGGAGATCACTTAACGGAGTACATAACCATTCTAGCGATGCTTGCTGCTACCTCAAGCAAAATGGCGAGGGAGGTTTACACAATGATGAAGCAAGAATTTGGTGAAGTGGAAGAGCCCGTACCCGAGGGTGCAGTGGGATCCTCGACGATGCCTCAAAAGCGTAATCCTCGTCTCAGTCAGGATGTAGTTGCATGGGCTTCAGAAGTACGTACCTTTGTCCCAATGTCGCTTGAAGCGATGCAAACAGAGCATGAAGCAGATAAAACTACAAGCATGATGATGGATACGGCGATTAATAGGGTTTGTGTATTGACTGGGTACATAGTAGATGGTCTAAATCAAATATTTTCAGATATAAAGTTATTCCCTGAAAGAATGAGGAGAAATCTTGACTTGTCGGGTGGTCTCATCATGTCAGAAAGGGTGATGCTTGAGCTTGGAAAGAAGATAGGGAGACAGAGGGCCCATGATGCAGTTTATGATGCAGCTCAAAGGTCCGTTACCGAGGGAAGAGGATTTAGAGAGACGCTAGCAGAAGAAAGGGAAGTCTCATCATTACTGTCTGAGGAACAAATATCTGATCTCCTGGATCCTGAACAATACACTGGCTTGTGTGCGTACTTTGCAGAAATATTTGCTGAAAAGGCACGGGTAGTCTCAAGAAATCTGTAACGATTGAATTAATGGGGACTTATTTAAGATCAATAGGTGACGACTGTGGAATAGCGCCTGAAGCTTCTAATTTGTCTAATTCAGCATCGGGGATTCCGAAGCGTCTCAGAACGGTAGTTGTGTCGGCTCCAAAAGCGGGAGGTTCGACTTCGATCAATTCACACTCAGACATAGTCACTGGATTTCCTGGCCACGTTGCCTCGCCCCACTGATGAGACCCTTTTGTTTCTCCCGACGGAACATCGATATTTCGATAATCCTGGTCAACTACTATGCCTCTTTTCCGGTTTTCCTCATCGCGATGAAGTTCAGAGGAATATTTGTTTACCGTAACAGGAATTCCTACAGAGGTTAGTAAGGAAACCCAGTGTGTACTGGTGTTACCAAGAAATATGGTCTGAAGATGCTGACTAGTTGGAACGTCCCCTATGTCGGCGAATAAAGGAATGGATTGCAGTGCAAGTAGCTCAGTATCCGCTGAGACAGAAAGGAAGATCCAAGAATTGTCTGCACATTCGTAGAGTTGATTTAGTGAATCGGTTCCTCTCTTACCGGGACCCCCTAGGTCATTACGTTTATATTCTGGGTAATCCACATGATACGGACCTGTAATAGTTGCGGAAGTATAAGAAAGAGCAGCCTCTATTTTTTGCCCTTTCCCTGTTTTTTCCCTCTCTAGCAAGGCTAGCATGACAGCGTAGGCAGCGGAGATACCAGTTCCGTAGTCATTTAAAGTGAAAGTAGCAGGGCGGGGTCTCTGTGGTTGTGAAGGAATAGATACTCCAGCAGTGCGGAGTTGGATCCCTGTGGCGGCCTGCGCATTTTGCTCAAATCCGGGTCTCATTTGCCAGGGGCCATCTTGTCCGAAGCAGTTTATTGAACCATAAATAATTTCAGGATTAAGAGTCTTTAACCTTTGGTATCCGATACCCAGTCTGTCAGCAACACCTTTACGAAATCCTTCTAAGACTACGTCCGCCTTACGGGCCATGGTTAGGAAGGCTTCTAATCCTCCGGGTTTCCTTAAGTTAAGGACAACACTTTCCTTTCCTCTACCAACGTCAAGCCAGGGCGTAAGTTGAGGCGGTCTATACTCTGGATCAACCTTGATTACATTCGCACCATATTGAGCCAGCGTGCGGCCACATGTGGGCCCGGCGAGAACGATACAAAGATCAAGTACAGTGACACCGTCTAAAGGAGAGTTATTCATACTATAACTAATCTACTCCCGGCATCTTAGGAGCGGGTGCCTTGACCTGGCCAATATTGCCATGGGTTTTCACAAGTAATCCTGGTTGTTTCATCATCCCAAATGTCGGGTCATTTATCTGGATCACCGCACCAGATTCAGAGGCATGTGGTTCGTTTAACCACTCGTCCACGGTTCTGCAGACGGTTCCTGGAACCCCAAGTTCTTCCATTAGATTTTCCCACTCCAGAGCCGTTTTCTCTAACCACAATTCTTCGAATTTTTGTGTCCATTCTTCTAAAAGAGTTCCTTCTGAACGAAGCCTGCCATTATCAGTTAGATGGTTTAACCAGTCGGTGTGTCCTACTGCTTCGAGGAACGGTTTTAAAAATCGCGGGATCGCTATGTTTACATTGATCCATCGACCGTCTCCACAGAGGTAAAAACGAGCGATTACCGGGTGCCCTTCCTGTCTACCATGTGTTCGTTTTGAGTGGCGGACCAGGGCCGCGCCCATACCTTGATACATTGCGTCATGGATAGGGACTGTTACTTGTTGTCCTTTTCCTGTTTTCGCACGATATAGCAAAGCGGCTGTAACAGCAGGAGCTGCTGTCATGGCGGCGAAGGTGCTAGCGTAATAAAGTTCATGAAAAGAAGGCCCTTCACCTGGAATCGGCTCATCACCGGAAGGATTAAGTGCGTAGACCCCGGCGCTGGATGCTATTAAACCTTCACGCGCTGGCAACCATTCAAGTGGATGGCCTTTTGGGAATGACGGCATTGATACAACAACGGGTTCTTTATCAACAGCACTTGATGATAGAGATTCAAATGTAATACCAAGAGAGAGTTGTTCGGAAGGATTAAGGCACTCTATAACGACATCGACGCCAGCGGTAAAGTTATCGATATCGTTGCTTGAATAAGTGGATAAAGAAGTTTTCTTCCCACGATTCCATACAGCGAAAGCTTCGGTGCCTCGGGAGGGATCTCCTTCCAATGGTTCTATCTTATGTACATCAGCACCTTGGTCTGCTAAAAGCATCCCAAGTATCGCTCCAGCCGGGTAATGGCTAAATTCGACTACTTTATATCCTGTTAAAACACCCACAAGAGAAGTACAAGTAGAAAAAGGGTTATCCCTCTTCTACTTGTACTGGTCTATCCCAACGGTTGCAGAAGATGGGCCTGATGGAAAGACTAGTGTCTTAGCCCTGTCCGCGCCAACAACCACTATATCTATGTCGTCTGCACTATGGAGTAGGGGGACTTCTGTAGCCAGTATTTCTTCTTCAGTCTGATTTCGCAGATAATGCCAGTTTTCGTGCACACGTGCATCCCCCAACGGCATGTACTGGATCATTTTACCGAGGCTATTGTTTGCATGCTTGTGGATGAACTCCCTTGCATCTTCTTTGGAGAAACCTTCTGCACCTACAGGGCCAGCAACGTCAGGAGGCATAAAGATCAGCCTTTCGTGCCCCCCAGCATGGCTTCCACCAAGTGTTGTGTTTCCAAATGTGATGCCGTAGGCGAGAGTTTTAAGCAGGCCCTCCGCTGAAGTATTCCCTTGGTCCTGTACGTCTAATTCTCCGTCGGTTACAAAAATCGATACGGTACTTTCATCGCCTTTGAACCCGCGATCTTCAGCGTATGACGGCCAAGGACTCATATCCTCGTTCTCCCCTACGCAGTGAACAAATTTTCGAGTTGTTCCTATTGTGTCCATATCCATCTTATTCGGGTACCACATTCCAATGTTTTTTAGACAAAGGTAAAAAGCTCTCCCGATTATGATGTTAATTTCGTTGTCTCGGCCAGGGCCGAGTGCCGACCTAGGGTTGAGGCCAACTTCTTTGGCCATAGGGCCGTTGACGACAAGGATAGGGGCATGAGGACTTGTAGACATCAAGAGGGACTTTCTCCCATGTTCTCCCATTTCGGACAGGCATTTTACTGAAGCAATTATTATTGGCATGTGCTCTGGTTTAGCACCAGCTAAAGCAGAATTTATTGCAATCTTTTCCACTGTGGCAAGTCCAAAGCCAGGAGGCATATCGCAGACCACGTGATCGGGAGGGAGGTTGGTGCCCGAAATTAGATCTGCAACAGCGGAATCAGTAGGAGGGAAAACAGGTAGGGCGTCTGACCAGTCCCTGCGAGTGTAGTCAGAATTCATTTTTAAAATAGCGTCGTATCGATCATCACCTTCGTATCTTAAGGTAGCAGTCTGATTTTCGGCGACAGTTTCAGTATCACTATCAGCGGTCAGGCAAGAGATTAATTCGTCCATTACATTTTCTGTTTGAGTGACGCACAAATCATCGGCGAGATTACGATATATTCTTGGGACGATAACAAATTGTAAATCAGGCATACCGAAAGCTCTGCTGCTTGCTAAAGCATCATCTTCAAATCTCCCGGAAACGATGGGCACGGCGGGCTTTCCCATCTTTTCAATTTCTATCATGTCGTGGCACATCCACGACGCGCAGGTTCCTCAATCGGCAGTGGCGCCGATAACAACATCACATTCCTCTCCTGCCTGTTTTACTATAGGAGGTGGAGTTGGATAGTTTCCTCCAGTGTAGAAGTTAATTTTTACATCATTGAAGCGTTCCTGAATGATTTCGCCGGCACGATTCAGAGCAAGGTCTCCACCATGGGTTCCACTCCAAACAAGACCTATAGTGAGTCCGTCTAAAGATTTAGGCCTGGGATTGGTCTTTAATATGTTCATCATCCCACGCTGTTGGGCGACAGGATTGGATACTTCTAGTAGATGCATTATTAGTCTCCATGTGTTAGCAGTAATAACAGATAGGTTCGATTATACATACCGGGGTGGGCAACTGCCGTTATAATTGAAAATCTAAAGCCTAGGATGAGAATGTAATGAATGCGACCGAGTCGTGTAAGTTGCTTGTTGCAACTAGAAACGCTGGAAAAATGCAAGAATTATTGGTTCTTCTCGCAGATACCAGATATAACTTGCTGTCTTTAGATGAGACTTCTATTGATCCAGGCTTTGAAGTGGAGGAAACAGGTTCGACTTTTGAGGAGAACGCGATATTGAAAGCAGAGGGTTATGGAGCAGTCGCGGGGATGATGACCCTCGCAGATGACTCCGGTCTGGAGGTTGATGCTCTCGGCGGTGCTCCGGGGGTTTTATCTGCCCGTTACGGTGGCGAAAAGCTGGATGATTTGGGAAGAAATGAATTGCTCTTAGAAAACGTCTCTGGTTTATCGGAAGAGGATCTTACTGCTCGCTTTAGGTGTGTTGTAGCGATCTATATTCCGGGTGGTAGGACATTAACATTTGATGGAAACATTGAGGGGACAATCACCCATGATCCTCGAGGCGATAATGGATTTGGTTACGATCCGTTATTTTTTTTCCCGCCCAAGGCTAAGACACTTGCTGAGATATCAGCTAAGGAAAAACATGAGGTATCTCATAGAGGTTATGCGGTGAGAGAAGCTGCGAGGTACCTACGAAGCAGAGGTGAGTCTGTATGTTGAAAGACATGCCTTTAGATAAACTGTCACGCCCTTTAAGAGACTTGAGGGTATCTGTTACCGACAGGTGTAATTTTCGCTGCCCTTATTGCATGCCAGCCGAAATTTATGGTGAAAGATATGAATTCCTTCCAAGGAATGACTTACTCACGTTTGAAGAAATAACTCGGATAGTCAAATTATCCACTCAGCTAGGAGTGAAAAAAGTCAGATTAACAGGTGGAGAACCCCTCGTAAGACAGGATGTTGTTGAGCTTGTTTCGATGATTGCAAATCTGGACGGAATAGAAGATTTCGCTATGACGACAAATGCTTATCTCCTATCCGGGATGGCGGAAAGTCTTAAGAAAGCAGGGCTGCAAAGAATAACAGTGAGCCTGGATTCTATTGACGACGAGGTGTTTAAGAAGATGAACGGACGAGGGTTTGGGACAGCGAAGGTTATAGATGGAATAGCCGCTGCAAAAGAAGCTGGTTTAGATCCCATTAAGATTAATGCCGTTGTGCAAAAAGGGATTAATGACAATACATTGGTTGAACTTGCGAGTTGGTGCCGAGATAACGGCTACACGCCACGGTTTATTGAGTACATGGATGTTGGCACATTAAACGACTGGAAACTCGACGAGGTACTCCCGGCCTCCGAAATTGTGAAAATAATAGAGGGTGAATTTTCGGTTACACCCATTGAATCTTCTTACAGAGGAGAAGTAGCGAAGAGGTATCGTTATAAAGACGGAAAAGGGGAATTTGGAGTTATTTCATCTGTAACTCAACCGTTTTGTGGAGACTGTACAAGGCTTCGACTGTCGCCAGAAGGACAGATTGTCACTTGTCTGTTTGCAGACGGGGGGACAGATCTTAGAGGTCCTATGAGAAGCAACATCCCTGATGAGGAATTGCTTAATATTATGTCTGGCACCTGGTCTAATAGAGAAGATCGCTATTCAGAGATTCGTACGTCAATGACCAGCCCGAGAAAAAAAGTTGAGATGTATCACATTGGTGGTTAATAAGAGGCATTTCATTTGGCGATGATCACCATATATACAGACGGAGCCTGTATAGGGAACCCCGGACCGGGAGGTTGGGGAGCTGTCATATTGGGTGACGGCCCCAAAAGATTCCTTCATGGAAGAGACTTAGACACAACAAACAACCGAATGGAAATTCTGGCTGTTGTTAAAGGTTTAGAAGATCTGTCCGAGAATGCTGATGTCACGGTGTATTCCGATTCTTCGTATGTTATTAACACGATGACTAAGAACTGGAAAAGAAATAAGAATCAGGATCTCTGGGAGTTGCTTGATAGAGAAGTTAACAAGAGGAATGTTCAGTGGATTTGGGTCAAAGGACATGCTGGTGACCCTCTTAATGAAGAAGCTGATCATCTTGCCCATTCGGAGGCTGTAGGAAAGCCTGTTGGTTTTGTTGGGGAAAGTGAGGTAAATGTAATAGGAGAGGTAGAAATGGACCAACAAGATGAAACAGCCATTTCAGGAAAACTGGACACCCTAACCCATGTCGATGAGCATGGAGAAGCTCGAATGGTGGATGTTGGTAGTAAGCCTGAAACTGACAGGGTGGCGATTGCAAAAGGATTTGTAAAAATGAAGCCCCAGACGATTCAACTGGTGAAAGATAACGGGCTTGAAAAAGGAGATGTTTTAGCAGTTGCTCGAGTCTCAGGAGTAATGGCAGCTAAACAAACCGCGAATCTTATTCCCCTCTGCCATCCACTACCTTTGACACAGGTGACAATCGATTTTGAACTCGACATGGAGCATTCAACAATATTAATTACGGGAGTCGCAAAAACCAGAGGGAAAACTGGGGTTGAGATGGAAGCGTTAACAGCGATATCTGTGGCAGCTCTAACGATTTACGATATGTGTAAAGCTGTTGATCGAGCAATGAGTATTGGAGCACGTCTTTCCAGTAAAACAGGCGGTCAATCTGGAGATGTATTTTTAGACTAAATCAGGTCTTTGCAAGATTCTTTTTTCTTCGCTAAAGAGCTCAGAATCTCTAGGATGACTCGGAGAGCGGCCTCTGCGGTAATGTTTGCGGGCCCTTCATAGTCTGGAGCAACTTCTACTACGTCTGCAGCAATCGTTTCGACGGAGCCGACAATTGTCCTTATAGCTCTAAGCAATTCCACAGATGTAAGTCCTCCTGGCTCTGGAGTGCCGGTAGCTGGAGCAAATGCTGGGTCGAGGACATCTATGTCTACGGAAAGATAAATTAATTCGGGACCATCTAGTGCTTCTGAAATTGCGTCGTCCAGTACAGAATCAAAGCCACGTGTTTCAATTTCCGACATTTGATGCCATCTCATTCCCTGTTCCTGCATCCAGTCAAATAGTGTATGGGGTGGCCAGTAACCACGTAGTCCAACTTGGACAAAATTTTTTCCTTTTACAATTCCATCTTCTATAAGTCGTCTCATGGGACTGCTGTGCGATGCTAGGACTCCACCATAAGTTGCGGGGGCTGTGTCAGCATGTGCATCAAAATGGACAATGCCTACCTTGCCCCGTCCATAATGATCAGCTACTGCTGTTGCAGAAGGGAGAGTGATGGAATGATCCCCTCCAACTACGATTGGTAGAGCCCCGGCTTTGAGACAGTCGGAAACCTTGGTTTGGATAGCCTCATGACTTCTTTCAAGTGAACTAGGAGGACAATTAGCATCGCCAAAGTCTGCAACTGAAAGAACGTCGGTTGGATATACCTGTAATCCCATATGATATAGATCGTCATTTGGCGCGCCAAAATATCCCGCCTGTCGAATAGCTCTGGGACCGAATCTGGCACCTGGGCGATTTACGACACCCATGTCAAAAGGTGCCCCCATGATCGCGACGTCTACATCTTGTTCCTTTAGCCCTACAGAAGTCTGTATCAATGGACTCTGTAGAAAGGTTGAGATACCAACAAAAGACGGCATGTCGGCGTCGGAATTTCTGTATATCGGATCGTCTCCAGGATTTCCCAAAACTATGCTCCTTGGTAACTTTTGATTTTGAGTTCGCTAATCGTAGCATTCAAAATTTTTTCGTTTACCTCCTATATAAGCTAGAGTACGGTTATGATTGCAGATTACCCGGAAGGTGGCACAACTCGAATACTAACCCGTTTACTAGGACCGGCTATGGGTTTTCCTTCCTATAGGGTGTTTTGGTTCGGCACATTAGCCTCGTTGTGTGGTTTCCAGGTGCTAAATTTCGCTCAGTTCTGGGTTGTTCACCGTTTAACAGGCGATCCACTGTTTCTAGGGTGGGTTGGTCTTGCAAACGCGGTTCCTGCAATTGTTTTGAATCTTTTCGGGGGAGTTTTGGCCGACAGGATGGAGAGACGAAAGCTTATCGCTATAACTCAAACCGTAAACGGTCTAATTATCTTGATTCTCGCAGTTGTGACTTTTACTGGGGTAGTCCAGGCGTGGCACGTGATACTGCTCGCCTTCTTTGCAGGTGCAGTGAATGCTTTTGATCAACCAGCGAGAATGGCTCTCTATCCAATACTTATTGACAGGTCCGTAATGATGAACGCGGTTTCCCTTAACAGTGCGGTCTGGACCGGAACTAGAATCATAGCTCCAGCAGTGGCCGGTTTAATTATTACGGTTGTCGGAGAAGGATTCTCTTTTCTTCTATCAGCGATGGGGTTTTTCACTCTCGCTGTGGTTGTTATGCGTTTAAAAATTCCAGATTCAGTAAAGTCTGAAAGACGGGAAAGGAAGTCGCGATCCGATTTGTCGGAGGGAATTAAATTTATCTTGGGCAACTCGATATTTACATTTTTGATAGCAATAACTTTTTTCAATAGTTTTTTTGGAATGTCCGTTATTCCTATGATGCCGGTGTTTGCCGTAGATATTTTGAAGGTTGGAGCAGATGGGCAGGGAGTCATGATGGGTGTTGGAGGGGTGGGAGCGTTTGCTATCACTCTGATTCTTGGAAGGATACCCAATCTAAGACATAGGGGGATGATGATAGTACTGGGATCTGCTGTATTTGGCCTTGCTTTAGCATTACTAGCAGTAACCTCAAAAGAACTTGGAAATTATCCGTTAGCGGTCCTGTTGATGTTTGTAATGGGGGCGTTTAGCTCTGTTTACATGATTTCTATCATGAGCTCCCTTCAGCTAATGGTGCCAGACCATATGCGCGGACGAGTGATGGGTTTCTACGGGATGACGTGGAGTATTATGCCTCTAGGCGCCATGTATACCGGAGCGCTAGCTAAAGTTTTTGCAGATGGTGGTGAGGGCGTACCTATCGCCGTCGCTATTGGAGGCATCCTCTTGTCAGTATTTGCGATCGGCCCTGTATTAATGAGTAAAAAAATACGAAATCTAGATGCAATTATCGAGCAAAGGCGAAATATTGGGGAATCCCCTGCGATGGTCTGAGGATAAATTCTTAAAGTAGTTGATATGCTTCCATCAGGATTATGAGAATAACTACCTTTCAAAGGAGAAATCATGGATTTTAGAGAGATACTCAAGCTTCAACTAGAAGAATATGACCGTGAGCTAAAACGATTGGTAAGTGGTTTAACCGACGAAGAAAGAAGAGAGATGCCATCCGAGGCATCTCATCATATTGATTTTGCTCTGTGGCATGCGAGTCGTGCAGAGGATGTTTTGTTAAATGTTGGTGCTAGGGAAACAGATCAGCTCTGGGTACAGAATGGTTGGCATGAGAGGTTTGAAATACCGGCGCGAGATCTTGGTGTTGGATACTCTGCAGAACAGGTTAGGGGTATGCCACCTACTCCAATCGACCTGTTACTGGAATATCATGAAGCCTGTAGAGAACAAACCCTTGACTACATCTCTCAAGTAGATTCCATTGAACTAGATAAAAGATGTCCTTTTGAGGCACTTCATCGACAACTTCCTGATATCACCAAAGGAGGAGTTCTTGCTCACATAGTTGTAGAAACCTCTCAGCATCTTGGTCAAATAGGATATATTCGAGGGATTTTGAGGGGCATTAATAACTGAGCACTAGAAAAATGTAATTTAACCTTTGTCCAGGATTTATCTTTAGGCGTTTTTTTACTTGAAGGCGCCTACTATGTCCTGTTCTATTTGCTCCAATTGTTCCGTATCTCCAGTTGATATTCCACCGAACATTATTTCGTCGACGCCTGCTTCAACAAATTCTGCTATGCGTTCAATGACATAATCGCGGGAACCAGCAACAGAACCAGAATCTTCTGGGGAGAGAAGCTTGCCGGCGAAATTTCCGTGACTAGGGTCGGAGGCTCGGTAACCCAACCGTTTTATAAACTCTTCAGCTTCTTTTTGGTTGTTGGTTATCTTTATGGGCATGAGCAAGGAATGTTTTATATCTGAAGGATCTCTGCCCACGTTCTCACAGTGTTTTTCCAACACTCCGACTTTGTGGTGGTATAGATCTAGAGACATCCCTCTACCAGACCAGCCGTCGATATTTAGGATATCTCCGTATTTTGCGAGGGTGCGGAGAGTTCTCTTTTCACCGGTTCCCCCTACCAATATGGGTACGTGGGGATCGCGGTAACACGATGGAGACAAGGGAGCATCCTCTAAGTTGTAATACCTGCCCGAGTAGTTGACAGGTTCCTCGGATGTAAAAAGAAGCCTAATCAACTCGCAAGCCTCTTCAAAGCGATCGGATCTTTCTCGCAACGACGGGAATGTCCAACCATAAGCCTCATGCTCTCGTGCGAACCAAGCTGCACCCAACGATAAAATGAATCTTCCTTTGGAAGCCTGGTCTATTGTCGAGGCCATTTTGGCGACTAGAGCTGGATTACGGTAGGTGTTCCCAAGGACAAGGTGACCTATCTCTAGTTTTTCCGTCATTCCAGCTGCAATGGCAGCGAGAGTGAAGCCTTCAAAGGCTGTGCCTTGTTCCTGATCACGCTGACCACCAGGTGATCCTGGAGAAGGTGGAAGAAAATGATCCGCGAACCAAAGGCTGTTCCAGCGACCCTCTTCAAGAGTTTCAATGGAAGATTTAATCTTCTCCCAGTCAGTGTTGTAGCAACTTACCTGCACGCCGAACTTCATAATGTTTCATTCCTGTGGATTCTTAGTAGGTGTCGTCGGGGTTATAGTAGCAGCCTTTCGAATCAGAGTATCGCGATATTCCTAAGATTGAGTGTTAGTATGCATCGTCAAACAGCGATAGTTTTGTAATTTGGAACACAAGTGAGCGATTGAATGTCTCAACGGATACTTCCTAGCGATTCTAGAATTAAGTGGCTTGGCGTTATATCTCTTGACTCCAATGATGAATATGTCATGCCTTGGAGAATTCCCTACAAAGAAATTGATTTGTACAACATCGATCTCATGGGTAGGGCCGCGATGCCTGCGGGAGTCCGATTAACTTTTAGAAGTGATGCAAATAAACTGGCATTCAGTTGTGATTCTCATAAGGATAGAAGTCCTGCTGATTTGTTTATTGATGGGGAATATTTTGGATCAGAAGCCACAGAAAATAGAGAAGTATTTCAATTTGTTGGGCTTCCACCTCATAAAAAGGAGATAGAGTTGTGGCTGCCACAATATGGGGAATTTAAGTTTAAGGGATTGGAGATACCAGACGATTCCTCACTGTATGCATCCGACGCCCGAAAACTTACAAAATGGGTTACTTACGGTAGTTCTATAACCCAATGTCGTGATGCCGATTCTCCTAGCTTAACCTGGCCGTCCATCGTATCTCGCAACCGTGGGCTGGATCTTACTTGTCTCGGGTATGCGGGACAGTGCCATCTCGACCCTTTGATAGCGAGAGTAATTAGGGATGCAGATGCGGACCTTATATCTCTCTGCCTAGGGATTAATGTGTACACGAATCCCTCAATGAATGAGAGAACATTTGGGCCCAATATCGTTGGGTTCATAAAGATAATACGCGAGAAGCACCCTCTGACTCCCATTGTTGTGTTTTCTCCAATTTATTCTCCCGGAAGAGAAGAAACAGCCAATGTTGTTGGATTTACACTCGAAGGCATGCGAGAGGAAATAAGAAGGTCGGTAGATATCCTTGGCAGTAATGGTGATAACAATATCTATTATTTCAATGGCCTTGATATCTTAGGTGCGGACAGCTCTCACTTATTGCACGATGGTCTTCATCCGAACACAGAAGGTTATCGATTAATGGCAAAAAGTATAACCAAAATGTTGGGCTCTATTTAGAGGACTTGATGGTCATATATAACCAATAACCTATAGTCCAATATGTAGAAATGGTAGCAATCTACAGCTATCTATTTCCTATAAGTCGTCGAGCCGCTGCACCGGATTTTTCAAGGGCATCAATTTCCGATAATGAATACCCGAGCTCGGATAAAATTTCCTCATTATGCTGACCAAAACTTGGACCAGAAAACTCTGGAAGTTTTGGGTGCCTGGATAGGCGCCAAGTAGGGCGTGCCGTGAGGTGGTTACCCTTCACATCATGTTTTACGGTAATAAAGTTATCCCTGTAAATAGAATGAGGGTCTTTAACCAGTAATAGTGCACTTTGCACGGGAGCGGCTGTTACTTCTTCTTTCTGGAGGAGTTTTGCGATCTCATAAGCGTCTTTTGTGGAGGTCCATTCTGAGATCGTTTTATCTATAAGTTTCTGGTTGGCGAGCCTTCCCTCTACTGTGGAATAGATGCTGTTGTAAAGTCGGGGATCGTCAATTATTTCAGTAAGTGACATCCACTCTTCGTCTGACTGACAGTCGATAGCTACCCATCGATCTGTCACAGTATCAATAGTTTGAGTTTCCAAATCCTCATCGTCATTTGGAAAAATGCTCAATATAGGCCTGGGTGTAACATCAGGCAGGCATGGGTAAGTGTCGTGAGGGGCATATCCGCTGCGTTTGTTGCCTGTTCTTGTTGGAATGCTGCAGCCTAACCCTTCAGCAACTATGTATTCGCCAATAAGGCCGGTCACCCCGTCTCGCTGTGGCAATAGGCAATAGCAGCCTTTTCCAGTGATCACCTTGTTAATTAGAGCCGCAACTGCGGCTGCCGCACATGTTGCACCCGCGATTGGGTCACCATAGGAAATTCCAGATTTATGAGGGGCATCGTTTTCATAACCTTGAAGTGATACCAGACCTCCCATTTGCTCTATAGTTGGTCCAAATCCGACTCTAGATGCATCGGGGCCTTGGTGTCCAAACCCAGGCATCGATATGTAAACGATGTTGGGATTAAGCTTACTTACTTCGGTATACCCTAATCCATTCCTATCGGCTACTCCGGAAGACCAGTTTTCCACGAAAACATCCGCGGTTTTAATTAAACGCTTCAATGCCTGCATTCCAGATTTTTTCTTGAAGTCCAGTGTGAGGCTTCTTTTTCCTCGGTTATATTCATTGAAATAGCTGGAAAGGTTAATGGCGGGTGCTGTGCGATTTCCTCCGGCGGTTCGAACAGGATCAGGAAAGGTCGGGCCTTCTATTTTTATTACGTCGGCTCCCATATCTGCTAGAAAGCGCATGGCGTAGGGTCCTGACCAAACCGGTGTCATATCTACGACCTTAATGTTTTCGATTGGAAGGTTTTTACGGGCCGCAAAAACATTAATATGGGCTGATTTTTTGGTTTCCTTAGGAATAAGCGCCTCTGAAAAAATTTCCTTAGTATGTTGTCCAACCAACGGAGCGCTGGTAAAGCTCCCCTTATCGGGCTCTGATTTGGGATTTTCGGGGTCGAGAGTAAACCATACTGGTCCAGAAGGTATCGGGTGGTTTCCTAGAACCGGATGATTTACTTCCTGCCAGAAACCTGTTTCCTTGAGGTGGGGCCATTCGAGTAGTTCTGCTGGATTGGGAATCATGGCAAAAGGAGCACGGTAATCGTTTGCGATTTCAAAAATTTCTTGGGCTGTGTGTTCCATAGTGAAATTTGGGACCAAAATTCTAAGTAATTCATCTGCTTCTGGTGACCACGCACTGTCTATGAACAGAGGATCACTCTTCATGTCCGATAACCCCATAACGTCAAGAACTGAGTGAGTCTGCCTAGGCATTGAGGCGACACCGATCCAGCCATCCTTGCAAGGGTGAACTCCCCAAAGGGCTCTTGGGTTATTTCCTCCTCGTTGTTGGTCTCCTCCATACCAAAGAGCAACTGGTCCTGCGCCCTCCAGAGTGGCAGTCTGAACTTCTTGTATTGATATATCCACAATGTCACCAATACCAGTTTTAGTGGCGGAATATATTGCGGTCAAAAGGCCTCCGAAAGCATGGAGACTTGCCTGCATGTGAGCCTGGTGTCCGGCGGTTAGTAATGGTGGTTTATCTGCATCCCCTGTCAGAGACATCTGTCCTCCGGACGCATATGCTGTGAGAGCACTAGTTCGCCATTGAGAATAGGGCCCTGTCTGTCCGAAAGGAGTTACCTGGACAACTGATAGAGCGGGCTGGAACTCAGAGAGAGATACAAGATCAAGTCCAAAAGATGCGAGTTCTCCGGGTCTATATCCATCTATAACGCCATCTGAACTTAAAACGAGATCTGTTGCCTTAGCAATGTCTTCAGGATCCTCAAAATCGAGAACAACAGATCGTTTCCCTGTGCCCAAGTATGCAAAAAGTATGCTCTCATTCGGATCTGAGGACTTTTTTACATTAGGAAAGGGCGGCATGTGACGAACAAGATGCCCACCGGGAGGCTCGACAGTTATTACATCAGCACCGTAAGCAGCGAGCAATCGTCCGACATTCGCGGTGGCAACGTCAGTCCCTAGTTCTATTATTCGCAGGTTACTGAGAATTTGGCTCATTTTTCCGCTCTTAAAATTTATAGAACTATTTTGTCTTCATTGTGACTGTATTTTCTTCGAAATATCTCTTCATCTACATTTAGACCCAGTCCAGGTGCATCAGCAATCTTATAGACTCCATTTTTAAATGTGAATTCGTCATTTTCGTATACATTTGGGGCTATGCGTTCATCCTCCAGTGATATAAAACCTTTAGAGGAGGCACCGTATATTAGGGCAGCTCGGGTTCCAAAGTTCCCATTTCCAAAGCAGTGTGGTTGGGACACGACGTTGGTTCCTTCCAATTGATCTTCAATTTGTTTCCACCGGAAAAATCCTTGAGAGACTATGTCGGGTTGATAACCATCAAAGACCCCTTCCTCTGCCATGTCCATGTAAACATAGCCGATTGGATCTCTGTCTACCTCGCCACAAACCAATAAAGCATTTGATCCCAAGCGTTCCTGTATCTTTCGGAGTTCCCTGTATTGTTCAAGTGAAGGTGGAATCATTTCCTCAAGCCATCCCAAGTTCGCTGGGAGAGTCTCTTTAATAAAAAATTCAAGCAGGTCTAGCCTGTTCTCATACCCAAAGTTCGCATCCACGTAGAGAACGGTTTCTGGGCCAACGGCCTCCCTGATTGCGTTGACGACGTCGGCGTCTCTCTGTGCTCCGGATTTTGGGGACATCCATCTGCCTCCCCGACCAACTTTGATTTTCATTTGGCGCCATCCGAGGGAATAAGCTTCCCTGGCTTCGTCTACAACTGAGGCAACACCGTTACTCAAAGTGTCGGGATTACGTAGGTCTTGGAAATACAGAGTGGTGTCGTAAGCGGGAACTTCATCTCTAACCTTCCCGCCAAGGAGGTCAACAGCGGAAACTCCTAACTCCCTCCCAGCTAGATCGTAGGCTAGTATGCTCATCCATCCGTTCTCTCTGAATGCTCGTCCAGGTCCCGGTTTTGGTTTAATCACTCTTCCATTGGAAACTTCCAACAAGTCGCATATACGAATTCCGAGAAAAACCTCTTTGAGAATTGTCAGTAAGTCGTCTACAGAATTCCCTCCGAGGTTGGATAGGAAAGTATTCGCTATTGTTAAACCTTCGATCCCTCCGTCTGTTTTTGCACGGACCAGCCATTCAATACCAGATATTCCGTGACCGGTATTTCTCGCATTTCTCCCTATTTCGTGCGGAAAATATGCAGGAATAGGAGTGACACTTATCTCAGTTATCTTCTGAGAAACCATTACTTCTCCTTTGACGGGTGATTTACTTGCGGGACTGTGAACTAAATTCCGGCATGACTTGGTCGGCGAACAAGCGCATTGATCGTTGGACTTCTTCGGTGGTCAATCTTCCTCTTCGATTGAATTCCAAGATGCATTGGTCAAGCGACGGTATTTTTTTCTCGATCATCTTGAGTCTTTTAATGCACCCTTCCGGATCATCGTAAATCGAATGAATACAGGCTTCATCAAAGTTCCATGTTCCCCATCCACCTGCTCCGGAAGAAAAATCGTGTCTTCCTCCTCCAATAGCTGAAGAATGTACAGGTGGACCGTCTGCGATGACATCGCTGTCACGCCAGTTACGTGACATCAGCCCATGAGCTTTCTCTCGTGTTTCTGCCACAAAGAGTGAGATTGCGATATGAAATGGTTGAGGGTTTTGCGAAGATTTAGCTGAGGTTGTGCTGGAGGTAAATGCAATAGCGTGTTTTTCCAAATTGTGAATAGGTTGGCTAAATGTGGTACCTATCACCCCTAGGCCCTCTGAACCAGCGAAAGTGAAACTGGTGTCGCTATTGGCTGCAAGAAGCAGTGGCGGATGCGGGTCTTGCACCGGAAGAGGAACCACCGGCACGTCTTCAATTTGCCAGAATTTTCCACGGTAACTAAGTCTTTCCGTACCCCAGGCCTGTTGAAGAATGTCTGCAAACTCAGCCACCATTTCTCGGCTGGTATTTTGGTCTATATCGGCGGAAACACCCATGACCTGGCTAGAGGCTCCCCCGTAACGTCCTCC
>ERZ724560.35-NODE-35-length-23563-cov-2.888334_pt1 | contig 23563 bp, 17 predicted proteins | sample MGYA00375854_ERZ724560 | MGnify/ENA primary metagenome ERZ724560 (study PRJEB28725, sample SAMN03264854) | marine sediment metagenome | biome: marine pelagic biome; feature: marine oligotrophic desert; material: ocean water | place: Pacific Ocean:North Pacific... | reverse complement strand
GGCGGGCAGCTGGACGGCCAGTGACGCCGACAACACCGGGGGCCCGGACAACGGGCCGGCGGGGGAGACCACCCTCGGTGGGACGAACGCCGTACCGGGCTTCCCGGCATTGTTCGCTGCAATCGCATTGCTCGGCGCTGCCCTACTGGGCCGCCGCAAGGACGACTGAGCTAGCTCGGTCGACATAACCCGGGCCGGGGGCTTCGGCCCCCGGCACCGGCCACATGCAGGAGCTTGCCTTCTGCCGGGGAATGCTGATAAGGCGCTGCGAGGGACCTGCGTGCGTTAGCATGCCAGGAACGACCAGAGTGGAGATTCGCACGTTGAAGGTGGGTCGGTACGTGTCGCTCGAGGACAGCGCCTACAAGATCCTCAGCATGTCCAAGTCGAAGCCGGGCAAGCACGGCTCCGCCAAGGCGAGACTCGAGCTCGAAGACATCTTCACCGGTCAGAAGAGGAGTCACGTGGGCACCGTCACCGACTCCATCAACGTCCCAATTATCGAGAAGGGCTCGGCGATCATCACCCATATGCAAGGCTCAGAGATTCATGCAATGGACAACAAGACCTACGAGACCCTGATACTCCCTCAGACATCTGAGTTCAACCTCGAGCCCGGTGGTGAGATCCAGTGGATGGAGGCGATGGGGCGATTCAGGATCACCCGCGACCACTGATGCGTGGTTTCCACCAATCCCCTCATATCTGGCGGAGAAGTATAAGCGACTAACTGCGACCCCGGGGCAGGGAGCGTAGCATGTCAGACGTCGAGCGTTCTGCCTACAGGCAGCCTGCCACGCCATCCGGTCTCGAGTCCATCGAGAAGGGGACTCTGACCTGGCTCGACGAGGACATGTACAACAACCTCAACACCGGAGTCCTAGAGCAGTACCTCGAGGAGAAGAACCTACAGGAATCGTTCGAGATTAGCCACTGGGACACTAGGAAAGTGCTGGTCGGTATCCTAATCGGGGCAGTGTTCAGCGGCGTCACGGCCTATATCGGTCTCAAGATAGGCCTCGCGGTCTCAGCCGCCTGGTACGTCGCCTACCTGTTAGGAATGGCCCTCAAGTGGTCACCGTCTGAGGTCAACATCGCCACCAGTGCCACCACCGGGGCTACCCACGCATCAACCGGCTTCATCTTCACATTCCCAGCCATCTTTCTACTAGCCTACTCCGACGACTATATCGTCGGAGACGGTCACCTAATCTCTTCGGTGGATACGTTCCAACTTGCCTTCATAGGCATCATCGCCTCGATGTTCGCTGGATTCCTAGGAGTCATGTACTTCATCATCTTCAGACGCGTATGGTTGGTCGAGGACCCGCTTCCGATGCCGGGGTTCGAAGCCACCCTGAAGATGCTCGACATAGCCTCTGACGTGAATAGCGGGGCTGCCGAGGCAGCCCGCGATTCACTCAAGACGGTTGGGCTGTGGACCGTCCTCACGATGGGCTTCATGTTTCTCATCGACTACCCCTTGAGATGGGGAAAGAACCTAGCTGGCGCTCCCGGAAGCATTGCAGATTGGATAGCAATGACCCTGTCCGGGAATGACTGGGGTCTGGCTTCGATATACACCGAGAGATGGCTGCATCAGCCTAGCAGGCTGGAGGACGGCTACGCGCCCTTCAGCGGCATCACCCCGTACGAGTCCGGGAACATCTTCTCGTACACCTTCCTCGGGGTGGAATTGAGCCCCACCCTACTGGCGATAGGCTGGTTCATGAAGTTCAGAGTCGCCTTTCTGGTGAATCTGGGCTCGCTCGTGGCGTGGTTCTACCTCGTGCCCCTAGTGGTACTGCTCGACACCCCCGTGTACGACCCCGCCTTGGGCCAGTACGTTGAGATCACGCAGTACGGAGATATGTCCTCACTCCCAGTCTACCCGATAGTCCAGTGGAAGGCCTTCGGCTCAATCGTCAAGACCATCGCCATAGGAGCAATCCTGGGCGGCGGGGTCTACGGACTGCTCAAGATGACCCCCACCTTCGCCAACATCTTCGGTGACATCAGCAGAGCTTTCACTGGCGAGAAGGGCGAGGAGTACGTCGAGGACAAGGGCTGGTACGAGTGGCCCCTCGACCACATACCGATATTCATGGGGATAGCGTTCTTCGCGATGATAGTCATCTTCGTCATCGGCGGCTTCCCTGTACTGCCGGCCATACTGTTCGCCATCGTCCTACTGGCGACCACATTCTTGCTCGGGGCCATAGCGGTCCGCGTCATGGGCGAGACTGGAATCGAACCGGTCTCCGGGACCTCCTTCATCGTGCTGCTGATGCTGCTCCTAGTGTTCCTCAACCTGCCAGTAGGCCTGAGCAAGGAGGAGTCGGTGCTGATGGCGCTTGTCGGTACCACAGTGTTCGGCTCGGCCATCTCGATGTCGGGTACCGTGGTCGGCGACTACAAGAACAGCCTGTACATTGGCAATCGCCCGTACCACATCTCCAAGGGCAACATCATGGGAGTGGTTCCCGGCGCCATCCTAGGGGCAGGGGTGGCGATATTCCTGTCCAAGCTGCTCGCTGACGGCAGCATCGACCTACTTGCTCCTCAGGCCAATGCCTTCGCTGCCTTCACGATCATACTCGCCGAGGGTCAGGGCGATTGGTACGCACTCGGGCTAGGATTCTTTCTGGGTGCCTTCGCCGAGTGGGCCACCGGAATGGGCACGTCGTTCGGGCTCGGCATGTATCTACCCACACCGGTCACCTTCCCGATGCTTATCGGTGGCGCGGCCCGCGACTGGTGGGAGAAGCGCAGGCTCCTTCCCAAGGTGGAGGAGATTCGCCTCTCCGAGGGCTCGGCCGCATCCGAGAAGAGTCGTGCCCTGATGTTGCTGTTCACATTCATGATCGCTGCCGGGGCGCTCACCGGAGAGGCCTTCTTCGGGGTCGAGTCTGCAATCCTCGCGGTCTCCGACGAGCTCGAAACAGAGCAGGAGTACCTACCAGACTCATGGACCGAGGACACCTACCTAGATGAGATTCTAGGCGTCGATGACGATGACTTCGGGCACGTTCTGGGCTACGCGACCTCCCGCATCGCCTCAGACATCGCCGCTGGTAAGGATCAATCATGCGAGATACTGCCTGATTCCGTGGTGTGTACGGAGACGATGAGCATCAAATCTTGGTGGCCACAGGCAAGATTCGCCGGATTCATGCTCGTAAACCTGGCATTGGCGGCCATAATCTTCGTTTTGTTCAGGGCTGCGGGCATCATAGGGGTCAATGCGGACTCGGAGGACGACTCCGGAGTCATGGACGCTGAGATGGCGGACTGAAGATGTCCGAATCCTCAGGCACAGCCACCCCGATGTTTGCTTGGGTGTTGCTCGGAGTGGCGCTGTTGGCCGTTTCCAGTGCCGGAGTGGTGCTCCAGTCGATGAGCGACGTCCCGCCCTTGCTCAGGGCTTCATGGCGAATGCAGGGCACGGCTTTGATCCTACTACCGGGTTTTGTGTACCAGTTTACGAGGATGGATATCGGGGGCATCAGTACTAGGGACTGGCAGGTGATTCTAGCTTCGAGTGCCTTCCTCGCTGTACACTTTGGTGCTTGGGTGTGGTCGCTGGATCACACAAGTCTCATTCACAGCCTACTCTTCGTATCGATGCACCCACTGGTCCTCGTGCTGCTGATGCCGGTCATCGGAACGGCAGTGCGACGTGGCCACGTGATAGGCGTCCTGTTAGGCATCACCGGGGCCCTGCTGTCAATGGGCGACATGGAGGCGGGTGGCGAGGTCACGGTCCTAGGTGACGCAGCGGCGTTCCTAGGAGCCGTCACGGTTGTCGGCTACCTCCTCGCAGGCAGGCACCTGCGTTCGGTCCGGCAGATGCCGATATTCGTCTACGCCTTCCCGGTGACGCTCGCCGCAGGCATCTGGCTGGCTCTGGGAGCCGTTTCTCTAGAGGGAGTGAGCCTCGCCAGCACCCTTCCCGAAGCATCGCTGCTTGGCTGGTCAGACGCGGTATGGCTGCCTTGGATAGCCTACCTTTCACTTGGTCCGGGGCTCTGTGGTCACACCGGGATGAATGCTGTTCTACGCTGGATTACCCCAATCACCGTCTCGATAATCATGCTATTCGAGCCTGTAGTCGGCGGCATCATTGGCTGGCTATGGACAGGGGATGCCACGCTAGGGATGTGGACCGTCCTAGGTGGCCCACTCATGCTTGCAGGTGCAATCATGGTGACCATAGAGGAGGAGCGTAGCAAGTCGTCGGGGGACGCGGTTTCATGAACCCCCTCCCGATGGCTCGGCCATGACACTCCCTGCAGTGTTCGTGACCAACGACGACGGGGTCGAATCAGAGGGGCTGAGAGTCCTCGTCAGCGCCATCCACTCACGTGGATACCCAGCTGTCGTGCTGGCACCGGCCACCGAGCAGTCTTGCTCAGGAATGCGCCTGACGCTACGTCACGACCTGAAGTTCCAGGAGAGAGAAGACATCTCGAATTCTATCAGGGAGGAAGATGGACCTCCTCTGAGAATATTTTCGTTGGATGGCACGCCGTGCGACTGCGCCATAGTTGCCATGGACGGCGGACTTCGCGTGTGGGCTCCTGAGATCGTCCCCTCGATGTGCGTATCGGGAATCAATCCCGGCCCCAACCTATCGGTCGACGTACTGCACTCGGGCACCGTGTCGGCTGCCCGCGAATCTTCACTCTACGGTATGCCAGCTATCGCCATCAGCCTGGCTACATATGAGCACTCCGACTACACTCAAATCCTTGAGGCCTCGATGAGAGTTATCGATGCCTGCCTGTCGGCGTTGCCAGCCGAGCCGGCCAACCTCGGCAGGCCGAATGGCAGTCAGGGAGTGGGTGAGCGTTCAGAGGGCTTGGGTGGCGTGCTGTCCGCGTTCGCCGATGGGGACCTGATTCTGAACATCAACGGGCCGGAGCGCTGGAACGGTAGTTACCAGACCGTCCCCCTCGGATCTAGGTGGTACCACAACGCCATCGACATGAGGGACATCGACAACATCGGCGTTGCATTCGAGGTGGGGGCAGCCACCATAGAGGACGAGGACATCCCCGGGACCGACTGCAATGCCGTGAATTCGGGTTCGGTCTCAATCACCCCCCTCTCGTCATGGCCCGTGAACCACCCCCTGGGGCTCAGCGCGGAACTACTCTCCTTGGCCACCGAGCAATCAGGTTCCGGGCTGCCCAAGTGGCTCGACTAGACGTCGAGCAGATGGTGAACAATCGCTATGCACGCGTGTCCCTGCAGCCAATCAGATCCCAACGAGACCTTCTGACAGCCTTCTAGTACAGCGTTCTCATCGTCGGTGAACGGCAAGTGGTCGGACAGCACAAATCCTACCGGCGAATCATCAAGCTGCCCCAGTCCGTCCCCTCGCGCATCCAAAACGCAGGACGTCACACCCTCTCTTTGCCACTCCCTCAGAGTGTCCTCCATGCTACCTCCGGAGTGGGTGATCCCCGCCGAGGCACCCTGCCACGCCCCGATAGGGGGGACGGGATTTTTCATAATCGACCTGATGTGACCCGAAATCGAGCGTTCGTCAGGATGGACCCCCCTCAAAGAACTACAATCGAATCTGACCCTCCTAGGAGGTCCCTCTCCCATAAGGTGCAGGGTGATGGACGAGTCAGTACGTATTCCATGCGACACGAATAGCGCGGCGTTCACAGCCCTAGCCAATACGTCAACCCTCCCAGAGCCGCCTGTTAGGTCATTCAACCGCAGCTCTCCGGACGGACGGGCATCATGGCCAATGATTGCGAAGTGTCGCTGCAGGCCATCACCCCATGCCGAGGTCCATGTCGTCGACGTCCATCATCGACTTCATCTTCCTCCTGAAGCTGCGATCGCCCTTCATGCCGCGCATCATCTTGCGACTGCGGTTCCACTGAGCCAGTAGCTCCTTGACGTCCTTCTCGTCGACGCCCGAGCCTCTCGCTATCCTCCTGACCCTGCTCGATTTGAGCAGTATGGGCTCGTCCTTCTCCTGCTGTGTCATGGAGTCCATAATCACCCTGTACTTCTCTAGGTTGCCCTGCATCTGCCTTTTCTGAGCCGTGCTCATGTTGCCCATCCCACCGAACATTGCATCGGGCAGGTGTGACAGCATTTTCTCCACGCTCCCTATCTTGCTCATCATCTCCATCTGGCTGTACATGTCAGTAAGCGTGAACCTGCCCGACATCAGACGCTGGGCTAGTCTTGCAGCCTCCTCTTGGTCAAGGTCACCCGGGGCAAGGTCGATTAGGCCCTTGATATCACCTAGGCCGAGCAGCCGTGAGATGAATCGGTCGGCCTCGAACTTCTCGAGGTCTTGGACCTTCTCACCCTCTCCGATGAACACTATCGGTGCGCCTGTGGTCGCCACGGCACTGAGGGCACCACCACCGCGAGCAGTCCCGTCTAGTTTGGTGACTATCGTGCCGGTGACTCCGACCAAATCGTGAAATGTCTTGGCCACGGGGCCCGCTGCCTGCCCGACCTGTGCGTCGATTACTAGGAACCTCTCTGTGGCATTGGCGATTTCGGCTATGTCGACCAGCTCGTCACGCAGATCCTCGTCGAGACTGTCTCGACCAGCCGTGTCAATGATGATGACGTCCGCGTTGCCGACCTGCTTTATCCCGTTACGAACAATCCTGGCCGCATCCCTCTCCTCGGGTTGCCCGTAGACATCCACGTTAGTACCCTCCAACAGCTGTTGGAGTTGTTCGAACGCACCAGGTCGGTGCACGTCAGCCTCGATGACGGCCACCTTGACGCCGTGCCTGCGCCTCCACCAATCAGCCAGCTTGGCAGTGGTCGTGGTCTTGCCCTGACCGTACAGGCCGACCATCAGTATCGTCTGGTTGTGGGGCATGATCTCCCTAGGCTGCCCCAATAGGCGAACCAGCTCGGTGTAAATGAGATTCATAGCATGGGTATCCAGCTTGACTCCCGGTCTTGGTTCCTCCTCCAGCATACGCCTCTCGATGCGTTCGGTGAGTTCCTTAGACTGTCTGACGTTGAAGTCAGCCTCAAGCAACGCCTTGCGAAGCGAGCGACTCAACTCTCTCGCAGTCTCCTCGTCCACCTTGCGCTTACCCTTCAGAAGTCCGACTGAGCCCATGATGCGCCGCTTGAGCCCGTCTAGCGCCATGGAACCGGGTCTCTATTGTGTGGTTTGAACGTTATCGGGAGCCGAGGGACTCAAAGCCGATGCGGCATGGCCGTCCGTGGCCGTGGAACTGTGGCAGACCCAACTCGCCTTCGCGATAGGCATCCTAGGCGTGTACGCGGGCTGGAGGGGTACGATATCGAGGATGACGGGCTTCTACGACTTAGCCGGTGCGGTGAGATACCTTGTCTATGGTCTGGTTTCGGGGATGCTGCTCGCGATTTGCGTTGACAGAATCATCCTGTCTTCGGTGATTCTAGCCTATCTAAACATCTTCACAGCTAGCCTGTTTGCCATCCTAATCGGAGCCGCCGAGGCGGCTCTGGTAATGTTCTTGCTGGCGAGGCCACGAGTCGTCTCCCTGAAGGCATCGCCGCCCTTCGGATGGGCCCTTGGGTTGGGAATAGGCTCGATGCAGGCCAGTTACCTCATCTACAGGCTGTTCGATGAGCAGTTGCAGTACTCCGGCTACTCCGGGACCAACGTGGTCAGCGTGACTCTGGCTCTAATCATAGCCGTGACCTCCTGCATCGGTCACGCACTCCCTGCATGCTGGCAGGGTGCGAGGGTGCTGGAGTCCAGCAGAGCCCGACCATTCGTGATTTCGGCTGTGGCCAGAGGATTTCTGACGATGTGCCTCGTCCTAGCACTGTTCGCTCCTCTGATGGTGCTTGTAGCAGCCCCGGCCATCGCCCTCGCATGGAGGCCCGCTCAGTCTTCTTGGCTGCCTGCGGGCATGACGCCTGCAGCCAAGCAGGCGTTCCGACGCACTAAGAGGCAATCGGAGAGGCACAGAAGGGCTTCTGAGCAGAGGATTCGGGGAGAAGCGATAGACAGCGAGGAATGACGCGACTACACGCACTTTGGCCTATTGGCGTCCTTTCGGCATGGCATTGGCGCAGTCTTATATCCGGCCCGCTGAGGCAGTCGCTCAGATGCGAGTCATAATCGCAGGTGCCGGCGAGGTCGGCCGTGGAGTGGCCGCAGCCCTCAGACAGGAGAGGAGGAGCGTCGCAATCATCGACCCCGATCCCACTGCAATCAACGAGTCACAGACCCTCGACTGCCTGCTGGTGACTGGCAGCGCGCTGTCGCGTGAGTCCCTCCTGAGAGCGGGAATTAGCGATGCGGAGATACTAGTGCTCGCTACCAATGACGACGAGACCAATCTGTTAGGATGCGCTTTCGCGAAGAAGGTCTACAGCGAACAGGTCGGTGACCGGAGCGCTTCAGGCTTGACCACAATCGCCCAGATTCGCGACCCTAATCTGTTGGAACCATCCCGAGGGGCCGGGCCGTTGGAGAGTTGGTCTAAGGCCGATCACGTTGTATGCTCGGCCGACGAGATAGTTGAGCAGCTAGCAGCCGGCCTCCTCGCCCCCTCGATTGACGAGATTCTCCCGTTGGGAGACACTTCTTGGATAGCCGTCTCCGAGGTGATGGCAGGCTCACCTCTGATTGGCACGAAAACGGGTTATGTCGGAGAGATATTCGTCGGCATACCATCCATCTATGCACTCAGGAACGAGGGCGAGAAGGGCATGCTGTCCACTGGTTCGGAGATCATTCAGGAAGGTCAGATTCTGGTCTTCGTCTCAAGGTCTACGGACCAGTTCCACCAGATCACCAGAGCAGTTGGTAGGAAGGACGAGGACTTCCCAGAGAACGCTCAGGTCGCAGTGTTCGGGGCAAGCCAGTTCGGCTCCAAGTTGGCCAATCACTACCTTTCTAAAGGCTCTAATGTGGTTGTCATAGAGCCTGACCTAGATGCGGCAAACGAACTCGTTGGCTCGCCGGTGGGCAGCAGCAAGAGGCTTGATGTCATCCATGGCGACCCTCAAGACGAGGAGCTTTTGCGAGAGTTGGCAATAGACAGCCACGATATCGCCGTCGCAGCGCTTGAAGACGACAATCTGAATATCGCCATCTCGATGCGGGCCAAGGACAAGGGAGTGCCGAGGACCGGACTCATACTCAAGGATAGGGCCTTGGTCGAGGCCGTTCACAGGATAGGTCTCACAAGGCCAGTCAGTCGTAGGCTGGTCTCCGTGACTTCGATACTGAAGTCGATACACATGAACGTACCCGGCACCTACCAGGTAATCCCACCCATACCAGCCATCATATCGATATCCGCGGAAGTGAATGGCGACCACTCATTCGCTGGCAAATCGGTGAAGGATTGCGAATCAGCCATAGGCGCTAGGATAGTCATGGTCGAGAGGCACGACGACACCGGTGCGGGAGTGATATTGAAACCACACACACTGGAGAGCATCGAGGTCGGTGACAGGATTTACCTCTTCCTTGCCAGAGACGACCTCAAGAGGGTGGAAAGGGCTCTGGAGAACTGAAGATGCGCTGGGACGTGGTCGGACTCGTTCTTGGCTGGACCATCCGACTAATCGCTCTGCCACTACTGGTAGTATTTGCGTACAGCGTCACTATAGAGTCCGAGGGAATGGAGTACGCGGCCAAGACGTACATCACTCCCGCTCTGCTCTCACTGGTGCTGGGTCAGTCACTCGTCTCCTTGGCGCGTAACTCCGATGCCTCATCAAGAGTGAGGGACAGAGAGGCGTTCGCATCCGTGGCTCTCGGATGGATTCCCGTCGTGGCCATGGGGGCGCTCCCATATTGGCTCGGTGGGATGTTCAACGGCCCGTTCGAGGTGTTCTCGGGCACGGCCTCGGTATGGGACGCGCTCAGCGGCCTTCTGTACTCCTGGTTCGAGTCAATGTCTGGGTTCACCACCACCGGGGCGACCGTTATCGATATCTCGACCAGTCCGGTGTGCTCTGCCTTCACCGTAGCAGATGACTGCATTGGGAGCCAGAGCAACAGTCTGATTCTATGGCGCTCGATAACCCAGTGGGTCGGTGGGATGGGGGTAATCATGTTGGGCCTGCTAATACTGTCTAGAGTGCTAGGAGGCGGTATGTCCCTAGCTAGGGCAGAGCTCACTGGACCATCCCTGTCTCGTCTCGGCCCCACCCTGCAGTGGACCGCCAGCAGATTGTGGCTAATCTACGTCGTGCTGACTGTAATCGAGTTCGGCATGCTCCACTTCCTCGGTGGGCTAGGCATGTTCGATGCCGTGAACTACTCCCTGACCACTTTGCCCTCAGGCGGCTTCGGAACCTCCGATGAGGGGATTATGGGATTCGAATCGGCTCGTGTTGAAATCATTCTAATCGTATTCATGCTTCTGACCTGCATTAACTTCAGCCTGCTTCACCTGATGCTGGCCGGCCGCGGGAAGGAGGCCTGGAAGGACGAAGAGCTGAGGACGTACCTGCTAATTCTGCTCGTGGCGTGGCTCGCAATGTCGTTCAACCTCTACAGGTTCGGGACCAGCGAGGGAGGACTGGCTCCGATAGAGGCCCTCAGGCAGGCGCTATTCCAATCCATTTCGATCTCAAGCACCGGGTACTCAAGCGCTGATTTCTCCACTTGGCCGGTGTTCAGCCAGTTCATTCTACTCCTGCTGATGATCGTAGGTGCTAGCGCCGGATCCACTGGAGGTGGACTGAAGGTAATGAGGATAAGAATAGCCTTCGAGCTCGCCAAGAGGGAAGTCGTCAAGATTATCCAGCCTCGCCGGGTCGTAGCCATACGATTCAACCAGCAGATTATCGAGGAGAGAAAGATATGGATAGTCCTCGGCATGCTGAGTTCGTGGATGGTGTTAGTGACGGCGTCCATGCTGACTATCTCCTTCCTAGAACCCTCGTTGGAACTGACTGACGTGCTCTCAGTATCCATATCTCTGCTTGGCAACACCGGTCCCGCACTAGGTGCATTCGGACCGACTGCGACATGGGCCGCTCTCAGCGAGCCTTCCATGGTGATAGCTACTATCCTGATGTGGCTGGGTCGTCTCGAACTGCTGACCGTCTTGGTGCTTCTGCACCCAAGGACGTGGTCGGGCTCTGATTAGAACGAATCCAGAGAGAACTGGGTCCCACCAGAGTCGCCCTCTTCTGAACCGTCATCACTGACAGGTTCATCGATTTTCGACTCATCTTCATGTCCGTCCTCGTCCGAGTCGAAGTCATCTAGGATCCTGCGAGCCTCCCTCCTGCTTCTGGGTATTCCATGTAGCGCCAGATGGGCCTCCCCTGGGAGCCCTAGGTGCTTGGCGACGACGAACTCTCCCGGTTCGCCCCCGAGTGTCGACTCATGCACAGCTAGGAGATTCGGCCATAGATCTTCCCTGATTGAGGCCTTGCTGGTGCCAAGTCCCTCTGACAGGAGCTCCACGACATTGCTCGACCGCCACGCCTCCCCTCCCCTCCGCAAGAAGTTTGGATACGCGATGAACGGGTCGGAAGCACCGTCTATCGCTGGGTAAGAGACGGCCGCCTGTGAAGACAAGGAAGACCCCCAGTACCACGATCTGAAGGCCCGGTTCGTGTATTTCGTAGCAAGTGACCGATCTGCCATGCACATTGCCGGGCTGATTCGAGCCAGCACCTCGCTGTCAAACACCGTCTGGTTGTTCCAGACGAACCAAGCGAGCATCTCGTCGGGATCCTTGTCGGAGGCTAGGAGTATTCCGCTCGCTTCCTTACCCGAACCGCTCTGGTAGACCTCTTTAAGCGCCCTGAAGACATCAATCTGCGAATCCCTCTCGGCAACCTCGGACAGCTCCACTACAGCAGCGAGGTCGATGTGACCCTGCTTCAAGGTGCAGACCGCCTGCAAGTCGCTGACGAGGGCTCTCAGATCGCCTGGGTTCCCGTCTATCAGCGCCTCCAGCGCCTCAGGATCCATGCTCCTGTCCTCAGCGTCGAGGACCCTGTGGGCAACCCTTCTGAGGTGCAGTTTCCCGCCCTGTTGAAGTTCACCAGTTCGGTCTTCCTGAGCAACCTGTCACGGTTCCTCTTCCAGCTCCTGTTCCTGCCCCAGAGCCTCATTGGGTCGTTACACGTCATGATGACGGGCTGCTGCGTTACTTCGAGCAGATTGAGTAACTCTGCCTTGCCACCGGTGTCACCCCTGAGGACGCCCTCTTCGTCCGGATCGACAGACCCCTGGATCCTGTGATCGGACACCTTGCGAAACCCGCCACTCAGATGGTCCACCTCGTCGAGGAGAACCAGAGTCTTGCCGCTAGCGACTGCACCTCCTGAGAACTGCTCAAGCGATACGTGCAGGGACCCCTGCGTCGCAGCCTTGCGAATCGCTGCGGCATTCCTTTCCTCGGAGGCATTCAACTCAATCATAGTCCACCCTCTCTCTAGGGAAGCAGCGCGCGCAAGTGTGGTCTTACCCACCCCTGGAGGGCCCGCCAGCAGCAATCCGCGCCTCTCGGGCATCCTGCCGTCCTCCCACTGACCAAGCCACTGCCTGATTCTCCGCAACTGGGCCTCGTTGCCCTCCATCAGCCCTACGGAATCCGGACGATGCCTCTCGGTCCAGTCGTCTTCGGGGGGCGGCTCCATGACCCAGTGTCACGGAGGGGCCCCATAAGAATCGCGTCAGAACAGCGACTCCACGGTACCGCTGGCGAGGTTGTAGAGGACATCGTCAACCGTCGCCCTGATCTGCTTCTGGTCATCCCTCCTTCGAACCGTCACGCTGCCGTCCTCGACGGTCTGGTGATCGACAGTTATGGCCCACGGGACCCCTATTTCGTCCATTCTGGCATAGCGCCTGCCTATCGACTTGGAGGAGTCTATCTCCCCTCTCAACCCCGGCATCGAGTTAACCCGAGCGAGAACTTGCGAGGCGATTTGGCCCATTCCGTCCTTGTCGAACAGTGGGAGGACAGCTACATCGAAGGGAGAAACCGTGGAATTGAGCCTCATTATGCTGTACTTCTCCCCCTCCTTCTCTGTCTCGGTGTACCCATGGTCTAGGATGTGCCAGATAATACGGTCTATGCCGAATGCCGGCTCTATGACGTGCGGAGTGAACCACTCTCCGTGCACGGTGACCTGCTCGGTCCGCCTAGCAACCATCTCGTCGGTGATTCTCACATTGGTTCCATCGTCCAATGAGAGTTCGAACGGCATCTCCTCAGGAAGGTCAGTCAGCCCCTGAATGGCCTCGATGACCTCTGCAGCACGCTCCTTGAACGCCGGTCCGATGGACGCCCCGTCAGGAGACAGCACATCTCTCGTCTCACTCCTGGGCTCACCGAACTGCCTCCACGCCCTGAGTTGCTTGGAGCCTGAGTGGCTCTCGTGCGAAAGCAGGTCGTGACAGGTCCTGTTGGCTATTCCCACACATTCCACCCAGCCGTGCTCGCCTAGTAACTCGCAGTCCCAGCAGTCGTCCGCGTAATGGGCCATTTCGGTGCTTGCATGCTGCCTGAACCTGACTTTACTCGAATCGATGCCCACTCCAATCAGGAAGTCCATCGTCCTCGCTAGGAACCACGCCACGGTAGGGTGGCGCACCACCCCTGCCGACAGCGCCTCAGACATGGTCATCGTGCACTCTCCTGCGTGCTCGCCTTCCGGATCGGGGACTAGGGTCACCGAATAGCCCCATTCGCCTAGGTCGGGGCATGGAGGGTACTCAGGGTCGATGAAGTACTCGAGCTCTGCCATGTTGAACTCACGCAGCCTAATCATGCCTTGGCGTGGACTAATCTCATTTCGGTAGCCCTTACCCGTCTGGATTGCTCCGAAGGGCAGTCGCTGTTTGAAGTGCCTGAACAGAGACGGGTAGAGCATGAACATCCCCTGAGCGGTCTCGGGCCTCATGTACGCTTTGCGACCACCTGTCATCGCACCTATGCGCGTGCTGAACATCAGGTCCATGGCCATTACATCAGACCACTGCGACTCATTACAGGTGGGACACTGAACTCCGGACGCCAACAGCGATACCAGTTCCTCAGCGGACAGCGAATCAGGGCTTTCGCGCATCTCGCCTAACAGGTGGTCGGCCCTGAACGCTCCTCCACAGCCGCCGCATTCGACCATTAGGTCGTTGAACTCGCCGACGTGTCCACTGGCAATCAGGACCGGTTCGGGAGTGATGGTGGGTGAATCCACCTCCACTATGTCGCCGTGACTGGTCCAGTGGTCTATCCAGTTGTCCATCACCTTGCGCTTTATCCTCGCTCCGACCGGCCCATAATCGACCAGCCCGGACACCCCTCCATAGATCTCGAATGATGGGAGCACTATCCCACGTCGCCTCAGCAACGAGGTGAGCCTGTCTGCACGCCTATCGCTCATGAACGGCACTTCGACCCCGCATAACGCCTTTCAAGCCATCCTAGCGAAGCAGGTGTGGAACCTGTTTGTTAACCCCAAATCCTGCTGCGAACTCCGATTCCACGAAAACACCAGGCCCGTAGGGCCTGAAACGCAGTTACTAGGAGAAGGATTCATTTACGGCGTGGAGTCCCTTTCGCCCATAGGGTGCAGGAAAATAATGCCTGAAATCGAATACATAGATGATAGGATGGAGACCGAGGAGCTCCTAGAGAGCCTCTCAGCCCCTGTGAGGAACTGGTTCGAGGACACGTTTCCTGACTTCACTGATCCGCAGAAGATCGCGATCCCTCGGATCATGGGTGGCGATCATCTCCTCTTATGTTCGCCGACTGGGTCGGGAAAGACCCTTACCGCATTCCTGTCTATAATCGACGACCTGGTGAGGAAGTCTCTGGACGGGACGCTGTCCGATACTGTTCAGTGCATCTACATCTCTCCAATCAAAGCCCTGGCGAATGACATACAGAAGAACCTCATTGGTCCACTGACTGAGATCAAGGAGAGGTTCCTACCTAGCAGGGCCAAGGACATCAAGGTAGGTCTGAGGACAGGTGACACTCCGCAGAAGGAGAGGGAGAGGATGCTCAGGCGTCCGCCTCACATCCTTATCACGACGCCCGAGTCGTTGGGCTTGGCGCTTGCATCGAAGAGGTTCAGACCGATTCTTGAGGATCTACGGTGGATGATTATCGACGAGATGCATTCTCTCGTCCCTACCAAGCGCGGCACCCACCTTTCACTCTCGCTCGCCCTCATGGACGTCGTAGTGCCTTCGCAGGTCCAGAGAATCGGCATCAGTGCGACGATGGAGCCACTTGACGCCGTGGCCGAGTTCCTCGTCGCAAGCGACCCGCGTGAGAGCGACATGAATCCGCAGAGAGTCTCGATAGCCAAGATTTCGGGGGCCCGTGAGATAGACATGGATATCCTACTTCCCACTGCGAGGTTCTCCTCGACCCCCGTCAAGGAGATACTCGACCATAACATCGATCGCATCAAGGAGCTGGTGGAGGCGCACACCACGACTCTGGTTTTCGTCAACACTAGAAACATGACCGAGACGGTGGTGCAACGACTCAAGGTCGCAGGGCTCGAGGGAGTGGAAGGTCACCACGGATCCATGGACAAGACCATCCGACTCGACGTAGAGAACCGTCTGAAGAATGGCCTGTTGCGGGCCGTAGTATCCTCATCCAGCCTCGAGATGGGTATCGACATCGGTTCGGTGGACCTCGTCGTGCAAGTCGGCTCACCCGGCTCGATATCCACCGCCTTACAGAGGATTGGGCGTGCGGGCCACCAAGTGGGCGGCGTACCTCGTGCCCGTTTCCTGCCCACCTCACCTCACGACCTGCTCGAGTTGGTAGCGGTGCAGAACGGCATCTTGCAGGGCTCCATGGACAAACTGAGATTCCCTGAGAACTGCCTCGACGTGCTAGCCCAGTTCATCATAGGGCTCTCAATCATCAGAGAGTGGGACATCGACGAAGCCTACGAGCTCGTGGCTTCTTCGTGGCCGTATCGCTCCCTGCCCAAAGACGACTACATTGAGGTCGTCGACCTGATGGACGAGGAGCGACGGATTTGGGTCGATTGGGAGGACAACAGATTCGGGAAGCGCGGATTCGCTCAGATGATTTACTACACTAACATAGGCACGATAGCGCCCGACAACAACTACCTCGTCTTCACCTCGGATGGCACTCTGGTCGGCCAACTGTCCTCGTCATTCGTGTCCAGCCTGCGCAACGGCGACGTCTTCCTCCTGGGTGGCTCCACCTATCGTGTCTCCAGCGTCATCGGCACTAGAGTCAACGTTACTTCAGCCACCGGATACCGACCCACAATACCGTCGTGGACCGGCGAGGCCAACAGCAGGACCCTCGAACTAAGCGAGGAGGTCCTGTCAATACTGAACCATGTCTCGGTCAGGCATCGCTTGGGCGATGGCACGAGGAAGATGATGACGGATGCCCTCGGTCTCAACAGACCGGTCGCCAATGCGCTGTCTGAATTCTTCGACGAGCACTACGCAACCACCTTCCAAGTCCCTTCGAGAGACAGGATTCTGGTCGAGCAGGTCGAGGGCCCACTCCCGACCTACATAGTCACCACATGCAGAGGAAGGGCGTTCAACATGGCTCTGGGATACCTGTTTGCAGGAATCGCAGAAGCGGACAACGTCATGGTTCACGAGATTTCGTTCGATGAGAACGGATTCATGGTTAGGCTGAGCCACGAGGTGGAGATCTCTAGGATCCCGGATGTGTTCAGGAGCGGCAGGAGCTCGGAGACATTACAGAGGTACCTAATGGACTCACAGCTGTTCGCTAAGAGGTTCCGCGAGGTCACCTCGAGGAGCATGCTGAATCCGCGTCGTATAGGCGGCGACGAAGTGAGTCCCAAGCAGTTCCAGCAGAAAGCGGAGAGGCTGATGCACCAACATCGCAAGATGGACGATTCCGTAGTCGTCCGTGAGGTCATGAACGAGATACTGCACACGGATCTCGATCTAGAGCAGCTTGACGACTTCATCTCGAGGATGGACAGTGAGGATGTTCGCATAGTGCATCGCAGGGTCAGAATGCCATCGCCTCTAGGGATGACGCTGTTCATGTCTTCGTTCGAGGACCTGCTCTCCCTGCGAACCCGGGCCTACCTCATCAAGGACGTCGACCCGGAGATTCTGCGCAGACTGCTAGGCGCACGCTCTTTGGCCACGGACCTAGACGAGGAAAGACTCTCTGAGTACTATCAATCGAAAGTGTCGACCCCGACCAATGCCAACGGCCTGCTGAGGCTGATGGATATGGGAGGGGGCCTCGAACCCTCACTGACGAACCCATTGTACAGCGACAAGCTCAGCCACATCGAGTACGATGTACTGCAGGGCTGGGTCCATGAACTCGCAGACAGGAAACTCATCACCAAGATTAGGGAGACGGACCATCCACTAATCGATGACAAGTGGTTCTCTATGAGGATGGCCGACGTACACGGCACGCTGGGCTGTCTCGCTATGGCTGGAGCCGCCGAGATGGACGACCTCACAGAGTTGTATACAGGGAACCTCAACTACGAGATGGCTTGTGATTTTGAGTCCGGGAAGCCTGGTAGGTGGAAGGAGAGCAAACTGTCCGATCCGCTCGACTGTCTGCGTCTGAAGCTGCTTGACATGCTAGGCTCCGAGGGACCACAGACTTCCGAGACGCTTTGCGAGAGGCTGCCGTTTCCCCCCGCCCAGGTCGACGCGGTCCTGCAGGAACTGGAGATGAGGAATCTAGTTTCGATCGGCTTCTTCAGGCAGACCGACGAGGGCGAGTACATCCTGAGGATGGACGAGTACAGAATCACCGGAGGGGAGATTGACGTCGTAGATTACAGGACGTTGCAGACGCTACTACTCCAGAAATCGTTCACCAAGCACGACGAGCCAGCCGATGCGATTCGCTCGATGGTGCTGATTCAGCGCCGTGACGAATTGTTGCAGAGAGTCAGTAACTACAGATTCAGGGACTGGAAGGACATCAAGCACGATCCGGACGTGTTCAACGGCAGACTCCTCCATAACAGGGTCGGCTACACCCTGAAGAGCCAGATCCCCATACTCACAGGCCTTCGCAGCGAGCCCTGGCTCGGATCCCTTGAGATGGAACTGCTGGAGAAAATCCCCGAGGAAGGTCTGACTAGAGCGGAGCTCTTCGATGGATACCCCAAGGGCAAGGAGAACGCACACGTCCAGAGGAGTCTGAAAGGCGCTCTGAACAACCTCGAGAGGCAACTCACCATAGCCAAGCAGTACGTAGAAGTCCCGAACAGGAAACGCTCTCTAGCCGTGTATCACAAGATACACGGAGTCATCGAACCGATGCCGTTCGAGGACGCTCTGGTGGAGCTAATCAACAGGATAGGTCCAATTCGTCTGCACACCCTGAGATTCTTCGTAAGTCGTCCCGTCGAGGAACTAGCCGACGCGTTGCGCAGCCTCGAGGACGCCGGGAGGATCAGCCGGGTCGTCGCCTTGCAGCCCGATCCCACTGACTACTATTCCTCTAAGCAGGATTCGGAAGCACTCCTCTCTCCTATGCCCGAGGATAGGAAGATGAGGATACTTTCGCAGTCCGACCCGTTCTGCAGTCGTTTCATCAACGAGATACGGCTGATACTCAAGCAGGGTTGGTACCATCCTGTGTTCAAGGGCGTGGACCCGATTGGCAGAATCCTGATGTTTGTAGTCAATGACTACTTGGAGATCAAAGACATCAACATCCCGCACTCCTATTTGGACGAGTTCAAGGAGGCTTTCTCAAACCTCCTCGACAACTATCGGGACAGGCTCGTAGACGTATCTGTCCTGCATGCATTCAACGGCGTCCCAGTCCACGACTGCGATGAGGACCTACAGCAGATTCTGACCGAACTAGGATTCTCGACGATGGGGGACGGCGAGCGGTACATCCGCGGCGGAGTCGTCGAGCCCCGTTCGCGCAATCAGGTGAATCGGCTTCTGTTCCACCACCACATGATGCATCAGGACAGCCGGCTGGAGAACGAGACCATGGCTCTAGAGCACATGAGGGAGCTTCGAGACGACTTCGCTCTGCGTGGCCGATGTGAGATGTTCAGGGTGGATCTGCATTCGATGGCCGCGGCTCACCAGCTCCACCAGGGCACGAGCCTGCGCAACCATCAGGTCTGGGCAAAACTACCTCATTTCCAGCGACTGCTCACCATCCGAAATGCCCAGCCAGCCGAGGAGGACGAGGACATACTGCAGTTCTTCAGGGAACACCACGATCCCTTGATCTACATGGAGAGGCACGCCATGAAGCGCGGCGAGTTCAGGAAGCTGATTTCGCCGTTGGTCCGCAGTGGCCACTTGGTCCAAGACTATCGAGGCGGATTCAAGACTGTCGAGCCGCTGAGCGACATCGATCTGTGGGAGGTCAAGAGAGACTACCTGAGGGAGTTGGTGAGAGACTACCCGGTGATTTCCCTGCGTCAGGTCGAGAGGCTGGCCGGATCCCCGTTCTCAGCCGAGGAGATAAGCGACGTAATGCACGAATTCGAGGAGGACGGGACCCTGATCAAGGGTTTCCTCGTCGATGACCTGCAGGACATCTGTTGGGGTAGGCAGGACCTCTTGGAGGGTCTCGGGGGACTGCGCAAGTGCCGAGATCTGGTGGTACCTCCTTCGGACAATCTGATTCACTACTTCGGTGGTATACTCAGAGAGAGATTCTCTTTCGGTTCTGCCTACATGGTGTTCCACAATGAGGAGGCCATTGCCGCGTTCAAGGCCAACACTAGGGACGGCACCATAGAGGTCACTGATTTCGTAGGTGATTCCGACTTGGAGAAGGAGGCCATCAGGGTGATGAAGGAATTCGCATGGGAGCACGACACCAAGCTGACTGGCAAGCTGTACGAGAAACTCAGGTCACGTTGAACTCCGCTCTGCGGTCTCCAATCCCAGTGACTTCATCGCTGGTCGGAGTATCCGCATGATGTTGGCATGCAACTCAGGTAGCAGGTCGAACAGAGCCAGCGCCATCAGGAACATGGCGAACAGGCTCGCAAACTTCGCTGCGTAGCTGTGGGCGAACTCGAACATCCCCATACCGAAAACTGTCCAGTCGGTGTAGTTGTCCGTCAGCCATACTATACCGGCGTTCCTGAAGACGTTGAGGACGTGAATGGTCGGTATTGCGATCATGAGGGCCCTCAACTTGCGATTCCAATCCACGCGACCGAGTGCCACTATCGCTCCTACGAACACAATCATCGATTGAAGCCCCGAGCAGGCGAGGATGAAGCTGACACTGACCACAGTCCCATCAGAGTGTTCCAACGGGACGAAGAAACCGTTCTCGCCCAGCGGCTCGGCCATTATCCACTTGTTACCCTGCCACTCCGACACCGGAACAGCCCCTCCATCTAACAGGTCCACCATCATCGGACCCATCTGGTAGCTCCCCAGACCGGCGAACTCCAGCATGACCTCGGTGTTCCACGCCGTGGCGTGAACCACCGCCATGTTCAGCAATGGTATACTATACACGACGTAGTAGGGAACCACTGCCCAAACGACACATCCCCTGAACCACACCAGTGCTTCAGGAACATTCTCCCAGTTCCTCACCTCCCAAACACCTAGCGCTATGCCCACAGGGAGCGCGGATGCGGTCATCAGGACGAGGACCGGGTCCGAGATATCGACGTAGTGCGGCGACTGCAAGTACAGGAACAGTCCCAGCAACACCCAGCCGAGCGCTGACGAATAGGGTGCGAACCACTTCTCTCTGAGGTGGAACCCTACTCCAAGACCTATCGATCCGAGAGCGCAGATGAGCAGTTTCAGACTGACATCGGAGATGCCGATCGAGTCCGCCAGAAGCCCCACTAGCACCCCCAGAGGCTCCTGCATCGACCTGTTTCGACCCATCAACCCGTAAATAGGATGCCCTCACCGGCGGGTACGGGGATGTCCTTGGGATTCGAGTTCGACGAGTTCGTAGATTCCTACATTGCAGACCTCAAGCAATCGCTTGACGGACTCCCTAGAGAGTCCCTGAGGGAGTTTTGGTCAATGGTCGAGAGCACTCGCGCGAATGATGGTAGCGTGCACTTCATCGGCAACGGGGGCAGCGCTGCCACGCCCTCGCACAGCGCTGGTGACTGGTCGAAGGAGCTAGGACTGCGCACCATCGCACACACCGACAATGCCGCCTCCCTGACAGCATGGGCCAATGACACAGATTATTCGAACGTCTTTGCGGCCCAGCTCTCGACCTTCCTGAGGGAAGGGGATATGGTCGTCGCATACAGCGGCTCTGGGAATTCGGCAAACGTTGTCAACGGACTCATCTGCGCCAAGGAGAGCGGCTGCCGCACGGTCGCCGTCACTGGTATCATGAGTGGGTCCGAGGGCGGCGAGATTGCCCATATCGCGGACCTCGCCCTGATTGCCCCGACTTCCTCGATGGAGCGGACAGAGGACATACAACTGGTAATCAACCACATCATCAAGGAGGCCGTGAAGGCTCACAACGGGTTGTGATACCGTGCTCACCCCCTGCCGCGACGACGTGAACCTGTCTGCACCACTGCATCTCCCCGACCTCCCAGTGGATGTCCCTTGGGAGGGTAGAATAGCGTATCTCGATCGCGACGGCGTCATCATCGAAGGTTCGGAGAACTACGTCAATAGCGTGGACGAGGTGGTGCTGCTACACGACTCGGCCAAGTGCGTTGGCGACCTGAGGAGGGCGGGGTACAGAATCTGCATCGTCACCAACCAATCTCCTATCAATAGGGGCATTTGGACTAGCAGCAATCTTTCGATGATACATGACAGGATGCGTCAGTTGCTCCTACAGGAAGACTCGGATGCGCATCTCGACCTAGTTCTGCACAGCCCCTATGCTCCTTGGGAGGGGGCTTGGGCGCGCAAGCCGTTTCCCGGCATGCTCGAAGCAGGCAGACAGTTATTGGACGCAGCCTCGTCAAATCCCTCGATGGACGGACAGACCATCCAGTTTGGCGATGAATGGACCAGCAGGCCGGACGAGAGCACCTCGGTAATGGTTGGAGACAGGGGAGTGGACATGTCCGCTGCGGTACGATTCGGCGTCCGGGGGGTATTGTGCGACTCGGAAAGGGGAATCTCGGAAGTGATAGGGGAAATACTGGGGGGCTCGGATTGAGCCTAGAGGGCCCTTTGGTTCTGCGAATCGGGCTTGATGACACCGATCACCCTCTGTCGGGATGCACCACTTCGGCCTTCGACGAACTCATCACCCATCTTCTCGAGCGAATCCCCGATGCTGAGGTCAACGAGAGAACCCTCGTCAGGCTTTGGCCCTTCGCGGAACGCAGGACGCGCGGAAACGGCGCCCTGAGTGCCCAGATAACCATCGATGGAAGCCAAATCGGAGAATTCAGGCAGTCGTGCCAGGAATGGTTCGATAGGATGCTCACCGAGGTCTCCGAGCACCCGCCTTCGAAAGTGCCTGCAGCACCTGTTCTCGTGGTATCTGAGGGGCCTGTGCCCGAGGAGTGGTACTGGGAGACTGTCTCGGGCCACGTGGATCTGGAGCCGCGTCTAAAGCAGGTACGCGCCGATGGGTGTTGGTTGCTAGCAGGCGAGCGGTTATGGGGAGCGGTGGGTGCTAGCGCCGCTATCGCATGGAGCCCTAACTCATCTTCGACGTGGGAGCTGATTGCTTGGAGGGAGCCGGGGATGATCGGGCTCCCTAGGCAGGTCACGTCCGATTCAGTCAGGCTGATGGAGCGGAGGAACCCGATGACTTTCGTGAATAGGGATCCCACAGCGGACCGGGGACTAATCGCCCCGAGGACCCCGTGTCCGGTTCTGTATGGTATTAGGGGGAGGACATCCGAGAGCGTGGTCAAGGCTCATCGCTGGATGCAGGTGCGAACCGATGTGGAAAGATCCACCCGCTGGGCGGTTCACAGGACGAACCAACTCTCGGACGACCACCTCGGAACAGTGTCGTACGGCACTGTGATTAACCATCCGGAGGAGACCAAGGGGGCGCACTCTAACGTGGCAGTGGTATCAAATGGGAATAGAATCAGCCTCGTGGCATTCTCTGAGGGCGGACCTGTCAATAGATTACTCAGGAGACTGCAAGTCGGTGACCGGGTCGCGTGGCTGGGACTAATCGCCCCTGATGGGGCCTTTCACCTTGAGCGCCTGTCATTGCTTGACCCGACGCCCAGGGTATCAGGCAGGCCGCAGTGCTGCGGTAAGTCGATGCGCAGCGGGGGGGCCGGACAGCAACTCAGGTGCCGTGAGTGCGGTAGTAAGGCCTTCAGGGAGTGGGTGAGCACGGACGCAGACGTCAGTGACATCGAGGCTGTGGCGAATTGGTCGGAACCCACTCCGTCGAATCGCAGACACCTATCGCGACCCCTCGAACTGGGCCTCCCGGGGACATGATACATGCCGTCCGCTGAAACTATCGCGATAGCACTCTCTGTGTCTGCCGCGCTGCTGCTTTGGGAGTTGCTGCGTCGAATGAGCCTGAAGGAGGATACTGAGCTCGAATCCGAGTATTCAGGTTCGGCTAGGAATCCGGTTGCGCTGATGACCGCGGACGAGCAGGCCCTTGAGGAGCTGGATGGCCTGCTT
>ERZ724560.34-NODE-34-length-23679-cov-2.787534_pt1 | contig 23679 bp, 14 predicted proteins | sample MGYA00375854_ERZ724560 | MGnify/ENA primary metagenome ERZ724560 (study PRJEB28725, sample SAMN03264854) | marine sediment metagenome | biome: marine pelagic biome; feature: marine oligotrophic desert; material: ocean water | place: Pacific Ocean:North Pacific... | reverse complement strand
ACAAGCGTACTGTGTTTTGTGTGTGCGCTCCGTTGGCTGCCGTGATCCACTCTGAAGCCTGCGGCGGAGTTGTCAGATGGCAAGACTCGCGAGGTCCAGGTCGCTGAGAACGTGGCCGAGGCCGCTAAGGGACGTAAGGCAGCCGAGGCAGACCAGCGAGTCTACGTCGAGAACCAAGAGGCTATTGCAGTCTCCGGTGAGAATATGGCTCAGGCCGAGATAGCCAATGCAAACGCCGACCTCAAGGAGGCGGAAGCCGGTGCAAAGCAGAGGGCCGACGTCGCCACGGCTCAGTCCGAGGCTGCCATCCAACGTGCCTTCGCCGGTGAGGAGGAAGAGCGCTTGAAGGCAAGTGAGATTGTCCGAGAGAACATTCAGAAGCAGCAGATTGAGATTGCTGCCGAAGCCGAAGCCGAGCGCCAGCGACGCGTCGCCCGTGGTGAAGCCGACGCGATTCTATCAGTCTACGAAGCAGAGGCTAAGGGTATCCAGCAGGTTCTCGACGCCAAAGCGAAGGGATATCAGAATCTCGTTAACAGCGCTTCTGGCGACCCCAAGGCCGCTGCAACTCTGCTGATGGTCGAGAAGATCGAGAGCATGGTGGCGGCCCAAGTCGAAGCCATACGCAACATGAAGATCGACAAGGTCACCGTCTGGGACGGCGGCAACAACGACGACGGCTCGTCTGCGACGAGCAACTTCGTGAGCAGCCTCGTCCAGAGTCTGCCTCCGATACACGACGTGGCCAAGATGGCCGGAGTCGACCTGCCGGACTACCTCGGCTCGATGTCTGAGGAAGAAGGGGAAGACGGCGAGTGAGGACTGTCCCTCTGGGACAGTCACGCTCATGAGGCGGCGCCCGATGGGCTTCGCATGGGCGAAGACGGCGTCGTCATCGTAGGAGGCGCTAGGACACCGTTCTGCGAGTGGCTGGGTGGCAAGCGCGGTGACGGTGAGGCCGGTGGTCGCCTAGCTTCCGTCTCCACGGAAGAGCTCGGCTCGATTGCCATCCGCGCCGCATTGGAGAGAACTGGGACCGACCCCTCCTCGGTCGATCATGTGGTGATGGGCCACGCGCTGCAGACCTCCGGTCAGGCCATCTACGGGGCCCGGCACGCCGGGCTCAAAGCAGGCATACCGCAGGAGGTACCCATGCTCACTCTCAATCGCCTGTGCGGCAGCGGCGCGCAGTCTATTGTCACCGGCGCGCAGATGATTATGCTGGGCGAGGCAGAGGTTGTGATATCGGGCGGGATGGAGAATCTCTCTCAGGCCCCTCTCGTGCTCCGTGGCGAGCGTCACTCGCACAAGCTCGGCAGGCCCCCTCAGGAGGGCTATGTCATTCCCAAGGACATGGAGGACTACTTCTTCACCAATCTCATCGACAACACCTGCGACTCGTTCATGGCGCAGACAAGCGACAGGCTGTGCCATAGTGTGGGCGTGGTTCGCGAGCAGGCCGACGAGTTCGCCGCAATGAGCCACGCGAGGACCGAGCGCAGTGTAGACTCGGGCCTGTTCGAAAACGAGGTCGTAACGGTTCAGACCCCCGACGGACCGGTGGGCGCAAGCGACGAGGACCACTTCGTCAGAGGCACGACCTCTGAGTCGCTCTCTGGCCTTCGTCCGCACTTCGGGCCAGACTCACTGGTGACTGCCGGCAATGCTTCGGGCGTCGTCGACGGTGCGGCTGCAGTCGTGCTGAAGTCGGCCAACAGGGCCTCGGCGGATGGCGACGAGCCTCTGGCCCGTATCGTCGACTGGGGGATCGTCGGGCTCGATCCCGCAATAATGGCGTTCGGGCCGGTCCCGAGCAGCAGACGAGCCCTTGAGAGAGCAGGACTAGATGTCGATGACATAGACAGATGGGAGATTAACGAGGCATTCGCAGGTCAGGCCGTTGCATGCATACAGGAACTAGGTCTTGATGTTGACAAGGTCAATGTGAATGGAGGGGCCGTGGGGCTAGGCCATCCCCTTGCAGCGACTGGGACTAGGCTGGTGCTGACACTGGCTCACGAGCTGAAGCGCAGTGGTGGGCGTTATGGCATAGCCACCGCGTGCATCGGCGGCGGACAGGGAATCGCGGTTATTATCGAGTCGATTTGACCGATTTTCGGCATATTACGCCGTAGGAGGGGTTATCCCTTATCGTTCCTAGCAGAGAATGATAACATGGTAGAGCACGTCGTAACCGAGCACATTGAAGGAACAGGACACGCAAACAGGAAACGCAGCCTAGTGAAGACCTTGACATGGAGGTGTATTGCAACCACAGACACCATCATAATTACGAGATTAGTGACGGGAAGTTGGACTGCCGGAGCAATTGTGGGGAGTGCAGAAGTATTCACAAAAATGATTCTGTATTACCTCCATGAGAGAGGTTGGAGTGCCTCTGATTGGGGCTTAGAGGATGTCGATGTAGATGAAAAGGCACTGAAACTTCGACCGGTTCATTGAGATGAGAGAAATTCCCGTCGCAGTTTGAGCGTCCGAAAATTGCCATCCTCTTGGATGGGCGACCATTCAGGTTAATTGGGATGCCAATGCCGCTCCGCACTGTTACCATGGGGTGGGATGGCTCTAGGAGCTTCGCGGAGGCGTTGCGCTTGAGCGTCATAGCAACCTTGACCGGCACGGGGGCCCGTGCTGTTGCCCATAGGCAGATGGATTGACGGGGTGATTGGGATGGATTCACAAAAACGCACCATCGTCAAGACTCTCCTGTGGAGATTCATTGCCAGTGGCACAACAGTAGTTGTTGTGTTTGCATTGTCGGGGAATGTGGTATTGGGGTTGTCAGCTGCGGCAATAGGCATCCCTCTCAAACTGTTCATGTATTACTTCTATGAGAGATTCTGGATGACGACGATTGAATGGGGCAAGGTCCCAGATGATCCCTCAGAACTTACAGTTAAGGACGTGTCATCAGGTTCTTCAGGCAGGCCTAGAGGAGCTTTGGCACAGAGAGCACGCAGCCCCTAATCAAATTCTCACTCGGGGACGAACCAATGTTCTTTCTTCGGTGAGAGCGGCCTTTTCATCCACAGTGGTCGCCGCTCTCCACGAGGGTGAGTCTCGCGTTGCTTCGCCATCTGGTTCCAGTTCTGGTAGTACTCGAACGACTTCTCTGTGTCGACTTCGACATCACCATACTGCTCCCCATCCGAGGGCTTGCTCAGCCTGACCTTCTGGAGCCAGCAGTGAGCGCCGCTGATGGGGTCTGGCTGCACCGCATGGGTAATGTTCTGGTGGACCCCGCCGTCCCTCCACCACACCCTGTTAGTATCGGGGTCGTCCGACTCCCACGGTCCGACCCCGGAGACCGTTCTCATGCGCTTCCTCCCCTCACCGACGTCCTCTATCGAGACCTCGTTGCTGAGGTATCGATTACCTCGATCTTGAGCCCTCCTCCAGCGTCCGATGTGGTGCGAGCATCCGACCACTCCCGGCTTGATGCCCTCGGTGACCCAGACCTTGTCGACGAACCAACCAATCTCGGTCTCCACCTTCAGCAAGTCGCCCTCGGAGACCTCTAGCCTCTCGGCGTCCTTGGGGTGCATCCAAATCGGGTTGCGATGACCAATCTCGACAAGCCACTTGGCATTGGCCGATCGGGAGTGGATGTGCTGGGGCAGTCGGAAGTTCGGCAGCAGGCAGTACTCGTCCTCTCCTTGCAGGTTGTCGGGGTGGACATGGCTGCGAATGCGATAGTGAGGGATGGAGTGCTCTGGGTAGCCGAACTCGACCATTGTCGGTGAGTAGAGCTCCTGCTTGCCGCTGGGTGTCGGCCAGCCCTCCTGCTCGTGCTTGGCGTAGGTCGCCTCCTCAATCAGGAAGGCCCCGTGCTTGCGCATGTATCCGAGTGCGTCCAAGCCCTCAGCCGCCGCCGCCTCGGGAAGCCCGGGAACGCGCTCGAAGGTGTACTGGTAGTACTCATCCACGGTGATGCGCTCGCCCTCGCGGTACGGACTCATGAAGTGCTCCCGGATGCCCATAGTTCCGTCGTCGATGCGCCACGACAACTCGTTCCAGAACTCGTCCTCCTCCCAAACATCCCCAGGATTGACCTCGCGGGTGAACCTGACCTCGCGACCCTCTCTTCTGGCGTACTCGCGTAGGACCGGCTGCCGGAACGCCACCCACTTGCCAGCCGAGGTGGCGTAGGAGTTGATGTCGTGACGCTCCGAGGCATGCCCCATAGGCAGTACGTAGTCGGCGAAGAAAGCCGTCTCGTTCCAAGTCGGGGTCAACGCGATATGGCATCCAACGGACTCCTCGTCCTCCAGCATCCCAATCCACGAGAACCCATCGGGATAGGTCCAGACCGGATTGAACACGCGGGTGAAGTAGACATCCATCGCACCCCGTCCGTCTTTCACCAGATGAGGCAGGATGTGACTCATCTCGTAGTGCGAGAGGGTGTACTCAGGCGGGAAATGAAGCTCGTTCCAACCGTCAGGTTTGGGTGGCTCGTCGAACAGCTCGGGGCTGAACTTGGACCACGAGTTCGGCGAGGTTCCACCCTCACTGCCCACGCTGCCCGTAAGCACGTTCAGCAGGTGTAGGGCGCGCGCCACCTGCCAACCCCCGAGATTGCCGATGGCCGCCGAGCGCCAGACGTGCGTCGACAGGCGGCTGCCCGCGCCGGCCACGGCCTCCCCGGCCTCGATTACCTGCTCTACGGGGATGCGGCACTCGGCAGCGGCGAACTCGGGAGTATACTCGTCATACTCCTTGAGCAACAACTCGATGAAGCGCTCGAAGGTCCGCGGCTCTTCCGGGTGATCGGCCTCGAGCCAGTCATCCCAGTTGACCCAGTTCTCGAGGAAGTCACGGTCGTACATGCCGCGCTCGAGTATCATCTTGGCCCAAGCTAGGAAGAGCGCAGTCTCGCTGCCCGGCCATGTCGGGAGCCAGTGGTCCGCCATGGCCGCAGTGTTGGAGAGCCTCGGGTCGATGACGATGAGCTTGGCGCCATCCATCATTCCCTCCAAGATTCGCTGCGCATGCGGGTTGAAGTAGTGCCCCGTCTCGAGATGTGAGGAGGTCAACAGGATGACCTTGGCGTTGGAGTGGTCCGGGCTGGGCCGGTCGTGGTGGTGCCACAGGCTGTAGCCGGTGCGGGCCCCCGCAGAGCAGATGTTGGTGTGGCTGTTGTGGCCGTCGACCCCCCAGGCCTTCAGCACCCTCTCGACGTAGCCCTCGTTGCCCGGCCTGCCGACGTGGTACACCACCCGATCCTTCGCCCCGGTCTTCAGCGAGGCCCGGATCTTCGCTGCGATCTCGTCCAGCGCTTGGTCCCAGTATATCCTCTCCCAGCCGCCCTCGCCTCGCTTACCGACCCTCTTCAGGGGGTAGAGTATGCGTTCCGTGTCGTTGATCTGGTTGATCGTGGCGGGCCCCTTGGCACAGGTCCTGCCACGGCTCCCTGGATGGTGGGGATTGCCCTCGAACTTAGTGACCTCCTCAGACTCCTTGTCAACGTAGGCCAGCATACCGCAAGCCGACTCGCAGTTGAAGCAGGTTGTCGGCACCAGCGAGTACCGCCGCTCGACGCGCTTGGGCCACTCGTTGGCGTCGAGCTCGACGTGGTCATGCCAGTCCTCAGGGTCCGGGAACTTGCGAAGGTCAGTGGTCTCGGGTGAGGAATACTCACGATCTAAATCGGGGATGATGCGCAGTTTCTGCGCTATCGATTCTATGAAGGTCCGCGCCATCTAATTCACCTCAGTGCAGGGTCTCCAGCTGCGGTTTAATCACCGTGCCGTGGGCATGACTGGCGACCACGGCCATCAGGATGGCGAAGACAAGTATCGACAGGATGCCGGGCGACGCCATTAGGAACACGCCGCCAACCCCGACTACAACCATCTCGAAGATCATCTTGGCCTCGAGGAGGCCGTCCTCGGACCACGAGCGACCGCGAGCCTGCTTCAGCAGCCAGGCGGTGTAGACTCCAGTGAGCAGGGCCAGTGGGACTCCTGCGTAAGCCAGATACTCTAGGTAGATTCGATCGAGGCCGAACAGCAGCACCGCCCCGCTGCAGGCCAGCACCCCTCCGAATCCCCCTAGCAGGTAGGCGCCCTTGACCAGCCACGAGTCCCAGTTCGGGCGCAGCATCACGTAGACGAAGCGCTCGGGACGGTCGAGGTCGAGGATTAGGAGGACCCCGGTCAGCCCGAGGAAGGCCGTGCAGCCGATGACCAGCCGCCACCACATCCCGTCAGTCATCTCCAGCATGCCAGAGAGCATCAAAGCCATCGCCAGCATGTAGGTCCCAGTTGCGATGGCCTTGGTCACCACGTACGCGGAGACCTCCCAGCCCCAGAGCACCCCTTTGGACGGCTGGTCGTACGAGCGCTTCGGCTTGCCCGCCTCCTCCTCCAGCCTCGACATGACGTCGTGGATGATTGCCCTGTCTCTTGGGGCGGCCGCCTTGGCCTTCTTCTCTAAGGCCAGTTGGACTATCATCGAGTGGGTGTCGGCGGCGCCGGACCTCTGCTCGGCGTACTTGGCGAAGTGGCCTACGCCCGCAGCCTGGTCTGTCCACAGGTACTCCCCGGAGCGCTCGGTCGCATGAGGGTCGAGACTATCTTCACTTGTCTCGACATAGAACACGTTCGGCTTGGCGCCGGACTCGGGCTTGCGCACGATGGTCTCGTGCTCGTTGAGGTAGCCGGAGATTGACGAGTTAGGATCATCTAGGTCGCCGGAGATGATGGCCTCGACAGGGCAGACGACGACGCAGGACGGCTCGTAGGAGTGCTCAATTCGGTGGGCGCAGTAGTTGCACTTAGCCGCAGTGCCTTTGTTCGGGTCGATGTACAGGGCATCGTAGGGACAGGCCTGCATGCAGGACTTGCATCCGATGCAGCGATCATCGTCGAAATCGACGATGCCGTCCTCGCGGGTGAACAGCGCTGTGGTGGGACAGATCGTCGTGCAGGGAGAGTCCTCGCAGTGGTTGCAGCGGTGGACGCTGAACTCCCTAGTGACATCGGGGTAGGTGCCCTTCTCGATGTACTTGACGTGGGTCCGGTTGACTCCGATTGGGACATCATGCTCGGACTTGCAGGCGACCGTGCAGGCATGGCAGCCGATACACTTCCTGTTGTCTATCACGAAGCCGTAATTGACCATGGTCCGCCCTCTATGAGGGCGGACAGGCCCTTCCGGCAAATGAGCCTTCTCCAGACTATCACAGTATGAAGCCGGCGATTCCCGCTGCTGCGATCCAAGTCCCAGCCACCGAACCGAGGTTCCCGAAGGCCGTCACAAGTAGCACCTTTCCGACCTGGTTCCTCCAGAACAGTGAGGCACTGTCCAGCGCAAGGAAGTCCTGCGCGTCCTTACCTGTGGGGGCGGCGACCTTCAGTTGCGTGTAACCAGCGAACCAACCCGCTGCGAGAGTCGGGTTCAGCGAGGTGATAGGGGATGCCACAGCTCCGACGAGGATCGAGAGAGGATGCCCGCGAGCGAGCAGGACGCCCAGTCCGGTCAGGCCGGCATTGATGACCAGCCACGCCTGGGCGGTCTGCTTGAGCGACTCCATCTCGCCATTGTAACCCATCCAAGCCACCGCACCGAGGAGGAACAGAGGTATGGCAATCATCAGCACCTTGGGCCAGATTGATTTTCCGGGTTCCTCGCTGAGCTCCTTGAGCCTAGAGGCGGACTCCATCGCTGGTTCTGACAATTGATCCTGGACTCCCCCTAGGTGACCAGCCCCGAGGATGGCGAGCACCTTGCCCCTGCCCCTGATCTGCTGTATCCTGCCTGCTAGGAAAGCATCCCTCTCGTCTATCAGAACGGAGCCGGCCGCGGGCGCCACCTCTCGAGCCTCCTCCATCAGGTTGCTGAGCATGTCCGAGTCCTCGAGCAACTCCTCTATCGAGGCCTCCTCTTCGTCGTCCTCCTGCCACAGCAAGGCGTCCAGGACCCGGAACTTCTCTCTGAAACCCATCTTCGACCAGGCCCTCCTGAGGGTTATCACGACATCCCTGTCGATCAGTTCTACCGGGACTCCCGCCTCGTCGGCAGCCTCGATTGCAGCCAGCAACTCCGCCCCGGGCTTCTCGCCCGAGGCGATGCCCATACGACGCTGCTCGGCGGCCAGCGCCGACTGCAGCAGGATCATGTGTGACCTACCCTCATTGAGGATTTTCAGCAGGTCCTCGTTGTCCAGCCCGTCCGGCTCCAGTAACGCTGCCTTGCGTGACTCGCAAAGCTCCACTGCGACCAAGTCCGGCCGCCACTCCGCAATCTGCTGGCGCACTAGCTCGACGGAGACACTACTGACGTGGGCGGTGCCGACCAGCCTCAGCCCATCGTCTATGTCGACGACGTTCCTATGAGCTCCCATCAGGCGACCTCCAATGCTCTCATCGCCGAGTACAGGTCGGCGTGTTCGGCGACGTCGTGCACCCTGATGACGTCGACGCCCAGGTCAATTGCCCTAGCAGCGATGCCAAGGCTCCCAGCCAATCGGTCAGAGGTGTCCTTTCGTCCTAGCAGGTGGTGAAACATTGACTTGCGGCTGACCCCCCAGAGCAGCGGCATCCGTTCGTCGGGGACGACCAATCGCCCGGCCGAGAGCAGCGCTAGGTTGTGCTCAAGCCTCTTGCCGAAGCCGATTCCCGGGTCCGCGATAACCACGCTCGGGTCGACGCCGACCTCGAACAGACTCGTTGCAGCCACCTCCAAGACGCCCCTGATCTCGGCCACGATGTCGTGGTAGGTGGGGCTGTCCTGCATGTTCTCTGGGAGCCCCTGCATGTGCATGATGCAGATGGGGCAGCCGCGCTGCGCGACCAAACCGGTCATCAGCGGGTCGGATAGCGCGGAGACGTCATTGACCATCTCTGCACCTGCGTCTAGAGCGGCAGCGGCGACACTCGCCCTGCGGGTATCAATCGATATGCAGACGTCGGGAATCGCCTCCCTCACGGCCTCGACGGCTGGAATCGCCCTGCCCGCCTCCTCTTCTGGGTCTACTGGGGAGGCTCCAGGACGGGTCGACTCGGCGCCGATATCTATCCAGTCAGCGCCGTCATCCACCATTCGGCGAGCTCTCTCGACGGCCAACTCGAGGGAATCTACCCTAGAGTCAGCGTGGAACGAGTCTGGAGTGAGGTTCAGAACTCCCATAATCCGCGGAATACCGTCGTTTCGGCGGTTCAGCATAGGTCGCCAGTCGGCCATCTTCGCACACCCATCCGACGCATGCTTTATGATGTGACGGAGGAGCAATCCCTCGATGGTACTGGGAGAAGACTCGCATGAAGAAGCGGCATCCGCTCCCGCGCCCGCTGCTGTAGCAGCGGAAATCGATGACGCCCCATCGGCCTACAATGTCGAGATGATGGAGTCCATCGTGCAGCGACTCAGGCCAGAGGACAGGCACCAGATACGCGACATGATATCCGAGAGAGGGAGGATGTCGGGGGCCCTCGGAATCGCCTGCTTCCTGTTCTGGTGGGTGGCGGTCCACATGGGAGGGGATTCGTTGGGCGACTCGGACCTGCCCGCATCCCTCATCGGCGACTTCAGCTACTATCACCTCAGCCTCGTGGTTCCTGGGGTGACGCTCGTCGCCACCATCCTACTGACTATGGGCAGGGAAAAGGGCCAGTCGCTCACCTCCAACGCCGGGGGGGTGCTGGCCGTGATGGCACTGTTCCTAGTTGTCGAGCCCATCGGTAGGATGGCGCTGCTGGGCGACTTGGACACCCAGACCGCCCTGACGGCTTCGGGAAGGTTGGCGATTATCGCCGCCCTGATCCACATGGCCACCAAGATGATGGTGGATTCCATACTTCTCGAGTGGGTCCGAGGCTTCATGATGAGCAGTGACATCGACGTGCTTCCCGAGAGACAGGACCCAATCATCGAGGGTCATGCTGATGAGGCACCCCCTCTCGTCTGAGCGCGTGACCGAAGCCCCCAGACCTAGGATATCCGTGCTCAGGCTCGGCCACCGGCGCGAGCGTGACAAGCGGATTACGTCGCACCTCGGGCTGACCGCCCGTGCCTTCGGGGCTGACGAGGTCATACTTTCTGGTGAAGAGGACCCTTCGGCCATAGAGACTTGGAACTCGGTGACAGAGAGGTTCGGCGGTGACTTCGAGTGCCGCTACGAGGCCAAGCCCATGAGTTGGCTGCGACGGTTCTCGAAGGGCGGCACGGTGATCCACCTGACGATGTACGGGGAGCCCTGGAGGGAGGCCGTCGACGACATCCCCTTAGATGCACCCGCTACCGTAGTCGTCGGCGGGACCAAGGTGCCAGGTGAGTTGTTCAAGCTAGCCGACCACAACATCTCGATAGGCAACCAGCCTCACTCCGAGGTCGCCGCCCTAGCGGTCTTCCTTGAGTCGTGGGTAGGCCCTCTCGACGAGTCCGAAAGGTTCGTCGGAGGGGAGATCGAGGTGGTCCCCAGCGAGCGTGCCAAGAGAGTCAGAAACCACTCTGGCGAGTGAGTCCCGGAAGCCCCGGGCGCCCATTTCATTCTCAATGATTAAGAGGGGTACTCCAGCAGGATTGCTGATGTCGGGTACGGCACCGTCGCGGGGCTTTGTCCCCGGCGCTGGCGTACCGGGGGTGAATAATCCCCCTTCCTTCGCCGATGCTGCCGACTCACTGCTCGAGCCAGCAGAGCGTCAGCAGGCCAGCGGCGAGTCCGGGCTGCTGCTGCTGGCTGATGGCACCAGCTACGAGGGCAGGCTGTTCGGTTCCGAGGGCATAGCGCAGGGTGAATTGGTGTTCACCACCGGCATGTGCGGCTATCAAGAGAGCCTGACCGACCCGTCCTTCGCAGGACAGGTCCTGACATTCACGTGGCCCCTGCTGGGCAACTACGGCATACTCCCTGGAATCTCCGAGTCCTCAGGAGTCCACCCGCGTGGCGTCGTGTGCAAGGAGCTGATGAATGTCCCCGACCACCGTGACTCGGTTGGCAGCGTGCACGATTTCCTCGCAGCTCACGGCGTCCCCGGAATCGAGGGGGTCGATACACGCTCTCTTACTCGCAGGGTGCGCGAGCACGGAACAGTACTGTGCGTCTTCGGCCCCAAGGACCGGGCTGCCGAGATGAAGCAGACACTGAGGGGGATGACCCCTCCCGACGCCGACGACCTAGTGGCCTCGGTGACCCGAGGGGATGCCGTACTGCTCAACCCCGAGGCTCAGGACGGCGACGGTAACCCACTGCCCCGACTCGCTGCACTGGATTGCGGAATCAAGCACAACATCCTGCGCGAGCTTTGCCAGCGCTTCGAGGTCGTCTGGTGCCCCGCTTCCATGCCCTTCGACGAGATCATCTCCGAATGGCGGCCAGACGCCCTGTTCGCATCCAACGGCCCGGGCGACCCCGCCCATCCCGGCGATGCCACCTCGGCGCGAGAGTCGCTTGCAGCCGCCGTGCGCGCGGACATGCCGGTGATGGGAATCTGCCTCGGCCATCAACTGATGGGCCTTGCAGCGGGCCTGCGCACCTACAAGTTGCGGTACGGCCACAGAGGGGCCAACCAGCCCGTGGTAGACCTGCGCACGGGCAGGGTCAACATCACCAGCCAGAACCACGGCTTCGCCGTCGAGGACCCGGACAAGGGTATGCTAGCACCGCACCCCAGCGGAGCCCGCTCCGACACCGGCGAGAACGCCCTGGAGGCGGACTTCGAGGTTCGCCACATCAACGCCAACGACCGAACCGTGGAAGGCCTAGACTTGGTCGGCAAGCCCGCCTTCACCATCCAGTTCCACCCCGAGGCCTGCCCTGGCCCCCACGACGCCTCGCCGCTGTTCGACCGCTTCTCCGAGATGGTGGCTGAGCATCTTGCAGGCGGCCAGAGGGCCGTGGTCAAGGGAGGTGATAACTGATGCCGAGGCGCGAGGACATCAGTAAGGTAGTCATCCTAGGCAGCGGGCCGATTCGAATCGGCCAAGCAGCCGAGTTCGACTTCTCGGGCTCGCAGGCCTGCAGAGCCCTACGGGCGGACGGTTACGAGGTCGTCCTAATCAACTCCAACCCAGCGACCATACAGAACGACCCCGAGATGGCCGACCGGATCTACATCGAGCCGCTGCTGCCCGAGGTGGTCAAGCGCATAATGGAGCTTGAGAAGCCCGATGCCCTGCTGGCAGGGATGGGTGGGCAGACCGCGCTAAACATCGCCGCAGCCCTAGCCCATGACGGCTCTCTCGACGAACTGGGCGTCGAACTCATCGGCTGCAACCTCACGGCCATCGAGGAGGCTGAGGACCGTGATCTGTTCAAGAAGGTCTGCGAGGAGATCGACCTGCCGGTGTGCAAGGCGATAGCCTGCGACTCGATAGAGCAGGTGCTGGAGTCCGTAGACCAACTCGGCGGATTTCCCCTACTAATCAGGCCGGCATTCACCCTCGGCGGATTGGGTGGAGGCACCGCGTACAACACCGGTGAACTGGTCGAGATAGCCAGTCAGGGCATCCTGCACTCCGCGATAGGGCAGGTGCTGATCGAGGAGAGCATACTGGGCTGGCAGGAGCACGAGTATGAGGTGATGCGAGATGACGCCGACAACGCCATCATCGTGTGCACCATGGAAAACCTCGACCCTATGGGTGTCCACACCGGCGAGTCCGTGGTGGTAGCCCCCCAGCAGACGCTCTCCGACCGGGACCACCAGGTCCTGCGCGACGCTGCGCTCAAGCTGATCAGGAGGCTGAACATCAGAGGGGGGTGCAACGTGCAGTTCGCAGTCGAGCAGTCCACCGGCGAGTACCGCGTCATCGAGGTCAACCCCCGAGTCTCCCGCTCCTCCGCCCTAGCATCGAAGGCCACCGGGTATCCGATCGCCCGGATGGCGGCCCTCATCGCAGTCGGTTACACGCTCGATGAGCTGCCGAATCCAATAACCGGTGAGGGCACCACTGCCGCCTTTGAGCCGACCCTAGACTACTGTGTGGTCAAGATACCTCGCTGGCCCTTCGACAAGTTCCGCACAGCCGACCGCACGATCGGCACCTCGATGAAGTCCACCGGCGAAGTGATGGCGATAGGCCGCGGCTTCGAGGAGGCCTTCCTCAAGGCATGGTCGAGCCTTGAGTATGGACAGCCCCACCCCAGACCTCTGACCATGGCAGACGCATCAGGCGGCGAGTCGATGGATGAGCGAGCCTTCGAACCACTCCCCGAGGCCCTTCTAGAGGATTGGCTTAGGGTACCTAGCGACAGGCGCATGGGAGCCCTGTTCGAGGCCTTCCGCCGTGGCTACACCACAGAGGACGTGCGCGACATGACAGGAGGGGTCACGCGCTGGTTCCTGCACCGGTTTGAGAACATGGCCGCCATCGAGACCGAGATACGCGCGGCTGGCGAGATCGGCCTCAATCCGGCTGATGTGCCGGAGGAGGAGATGAGGATGTGGAAGGGCGCCGGCTTCACTGATTTACACATCGCCGACGCGCTGGCCGGCTTCCCAGCCAGCGGGTTCAAGCTCCTGTCCGAAGGCTCCGACGAGTTCGCAGTCACCCTAAGGCGCCACCAGCTCGGAGTGCATCCAGTGTTCAGGATGGTTGACTCGTGCGCAGCCGAGTTCGCTGCTGTCACCCCGTACTACTACACCACCTACGAGGGAGGCTCGGCATCGGGCGGAATCGACTACGTGCCCGGACTCGAAGAGTCACTAAAGCAGAGGATTGTGGTCATCGGCTCGGGTCCGATACGGATAGGTCAGGGAATCGAATTCGACTACGGCTGCGTCCACGCGGTCGGCGCCATCCGCGACCTCGGCCACGAGGCCATCATCATCAACAACAACCCTGAAACCGTCTCCACTGATTTCGACACGGGTGACAGGCTATACTTCGACCCACGAACGCTCGAGGCCGTCTCCGAGATACTCCTCAGAGAGAGGGCTCACGGCATCCTTCTGCAGTTCGGTGGGCAGACGGCCATCAACCTCGCACTTCCTCTATCGGACAGCCTCACACACCTCTCGACTCTCGGGCTCCACCTAGTCATTGAGGGCACTTCTCCCGATGCGATTGACGAGGCCAGCGACCGCGAGCGCTTCGAGGAGTTCGCCGCCCGAAATGGTCTGAGGATGCCGAGGGGGTCGACGGCGACCACGCCGGATGAGGTCAGGCAGGCCGCCCATGAGATCGGCTATCCTGTGTTGATTCGCCCCTCCTACGTATTGGGAGGAAGGGGGATGGAGATACTCTCGAACGACAAGCAGTTGGAGGCCTACATGGAGGAGGCGTTCCTCGCCCCCGACCGCCCGCTGCTGATTGACGAGTACCTCGGCAACGCGATTGAGCTTGACGTAGACGCGGTGTGCGACGGCGAGGAGGTGCTAGTGGGCGCCATAATGGAGCACCTCGAGGAGGCAGGTATACACTCAGGCGACTCGACCTGCTTTATCCCACCGCAGAACATCCCCGAGCACGTCCTCGCAGAGGTCGAGGATTGGACCAGAAAGATCGGCATCGAACTAGGCATCAGGGGCTGCTACAACATCCAGTTCGCCATCCGCGATGAGGTCCTGCATGTGCTCGAGGTCAACCCGAGAGGCTCGCGCACCTTCCCGTTCGTTGCCAAGGCGACCGGTGTGCCGCTGGCTAGGATTGCCGCTAGGCTCGCGCTGGGAGAGAAGCTCAGCGAGCTCAACGTACCGGAGCCGCAGACCGATGCTGTCTGCGTCAAGGCACCCGTGTTCCCTTTCATCAAGTTGCGAGGCCTCGACCCAGCGCCCGGCCCGGAGATGAAGTCCACGGGAGAGGTGATGGGTTCTCACGCGAGACCAGCCGCGGCCTACCTCAAGGCTCGGCTAGCCACCGAGCTGCCAGTACCTGTTGAAGGAGGAGTCTACATCACCGTCAAGGATGGCGATAAGCTAGCCATAATTGACGAGGCCCGTAGACTCCAAGAAATGGGCTTCACACTGTATGCTACCCGTGGCACATCACATGTCCTGAGGGATGTAGGGGGGCTCGATGTGCAGACCTGTTACAGGATCGCCGAGCGCCGCAGTCCAGATGCATTAGACCTGATGCGTCAGGGCCAGATACACCTAATTATCAACACACCACGCTCGACTGGAGGAGCAGTTCTCGATGGTAATATGATGCGCAGGCTAGCAGTCGAACTCAACATTCCATTCGTGACTACCATGGCAGGTGCCCACATGGAAGTTGAGGCTATTCAAGAGGCAATGAATGGAATGCCAGAGCCCAGGCTTCTCGAGATAGGCTCACTCTGAATCAGAGGGTAGCGTAAGAGTCGCACCCAATCGGTCAAGGCTGACACCTCCTGACAGGGTCATGGGAAACCTCCGATTTATGGGAATACCCAACTGGCTGGCATTCGCTGTGATAGGACTCGTCTTCATACTCATGATGAAGAACGCATATTCCTGACGATTGACTCAGGGGCGACTCAGTCCCTACCCTATGATTCGGTTACTCAAGCGGCTCCCAGCATCCTGTCGAGACGTTGAACGTGACCATGCTGCCGTCGGGGTTCTGAGCATATGCGGTGCCCGCATCGTCAACCCACACGAGTTGCCCCTGCTCGTTCATCTTAGCATGAGGAGGAGGAGTGGGGCGGCTCAGGTCTGCTTCGGGTTCTTCTAGGAACTGCCCGGTGTTCATCTCCGGTTCGGGCTCCGTCTCGTAGACAGGCTGGTCTGGTGCCTCGGCACTGTGTGTGTGCTCGGCCGCCTCGGTCACCGTTACCTCCCTCCTGCGTCGCATAACCATCCGACCGCCAAGACCGAAGACTAGTATCGCACCCAGGAGAGCGGAGGCGAAAAGAATGGCTGGGGACTCTACTCCGAATGGCCAAACGCATTTGCTCTGCCCGACGAGCGGTTGACTGGATCCCGTCGGGCACGGGGACTGTGATATCGAGCCAATAGCGTCAACGTAATGGTCAATGTGAGCATCCTCACACTTGCTTGCACCAGGCCATTCTTGGAAGGTTCCTAATCCACACTCGGTTTGAGTAACCGAACCTATTCCTGAGGCAAAGTGACCAGGTTCGGCCTGCAGGCATTCGGCTTTCCCTTCGGATGGTTGATACCAACCTTCGATACACTTGGTTTGTCCAGTCAGGCCTGATGTCTGAACAAAATGCCCCGGATCTGCGGCTCGACATGTCCCCTGTCCAGAATTGAATTGGTAAGATCCTGCTGCACAGATTATCTGTTCCGTCATACCTGTCTCTGGAACGTGATGACCGGGATCTGCCTCAATACACGAAGTCATCGCGACGAGATTCTGATATGTCCCTGTATGGCATGGAATCTGGGCGTCCGCACCCGCCATCGGGATGTAGTGCCCGGCTTCGCTGGGTATGCAGTCGGCGGCCGAGGATGAGCCGGTGCTCGGGTTGTAGGTGCCCGCGCTGCAGGCGACCTGGGACGTCGAGGCCGGGGTGTCGACGTAATGCCCGGGAGATGCGTCCGTGCACGAGGACTGGGCGGTGTTGGGGTTGTAGGTGCCCAATCCACAAGTGGTCTGTGAGCTGGCGCCGTGGGCTGCCACGTAGTACCCGGCATCGGCCTCGACGCAGGAGGTCTGCCCGGATGAGGGCTGGTAGTGCCCTGGGGTGCACGGAGTCTGGAATGAGGATCCGTCTGCCGGAACGGAGTTACCGGGGTCTGACGGTATGCAGGCGTCGGAGCTGCTGGATCCGGAATCGGGGTTGTAGGTTCCCGCCGAGCAAGGCGTCGGGGTGATTGCCGCAGAAGTGTCCACGTAGTGCCCTGGAGGGGAGTCCAAGCAGTTAGATGACCCAGAATTGGGCTGGAAAGTGCCGGGGTCGCAGGCGGTCTGGTTGGTGGCGCCCGTGCTCGGAACGTGGTATCCCGGGTCCGCTAAGTTGCACGAGGCCTGCATGTAGAGAGGCTGGTACGAGCCCAAGTCACAGGGCGTCTGGGATGTCGAGGCGATGGTGTGCACGTAGTGACCAGGAGAGCTCTCGATGCAGGAAGACTGGCCGGTGCTGGGCTGGTAGGTGCCTACCGGGCAGGCGGTCTGGTTGGTGGCGCCAGCGCTCGGGACGTAGTACCCGGATGAGGCGTCGATGCAGGAAGACTGGCCGGTGCTGGGCTGGTAGGTGCCGTAGTCGCAAGCCGTCTGGGAAGCTGATCCGGTGACGCTGACGTAGTGGCCTGCGTCAGCGTCCAAGCATGAGGTCTGGCTGCTGTTGGGCTGGTAGGTGCCGAGTGAGCAGGGGTCTTGGCTAACGGCCCCGGTGCTGTTCACATAGTGGCCCGGGGAGGCCGGTGTCTGCTCGATTGCGGCATAGATGTCCACGTAGTGCCCGGGAGTAGCTTGCAGGCAAGATGCCTGCGAGGCCGCGGGCTGGAACGAGCCGGGGCTGCACGGCGTCTGCGTGGTCGAGCCATTTCCTGGCACGAAGTGCCCGGGTGACGCGTCGACGCAGGATGACTGGCCGGTGCTCGGCTGGTAGGTCCCGGGAGCGCACTGGTACTGGCCTGCCCCGATCTCGATGTCTACCATCATCGAGGGGTTTCCCACCACCGAGCCGTCATCCGTGGAGAACAGCCAGACCTGCAGGGTGTACAGGCCGGTGCCGCTCCAGGGCGACACAAGGATGTACAAGTCAGAGTCCGCCGAGAAGTTCGTGTTGTTGGTCGAGGTCTCGTCGTAGGAGGTCGAGTAACTCGAGTTGAGTAGGTTCAGTGTCTCGTCGTATATGGCCAGGTCGAAGTCGGCTCCCGAGGGAGAGGTCAGGCCGACTGCCACGCCGTGGTCCTTGGGAACTGCCATCACGTACAGGTCCTGTGCGTCGCTGGAGGAGTGTATCGAGCCGTTGTACTCAGCGCTGGTCGCTGAGATGTTGAAGGCCGAGGACGAGTAAGAGCCGGCGTCGCCGAAGCTCGGGGAGGTGTAGTTACCAGCCGAACTGTCGACGCAGGAGGACTGGGCGAGGTCCGGCTGATAGGTGCCAGCCGAACATAGGGACTGAACAGTCGCCTGAATCACGTCGACGTAGTTGCCCGCCGACGAGTCGTAGCACAGAGGATATCCTGCCTCGGGCTGATAGGTCCCAACCGAGCATGGAGTGTGGTAGAGGTCTCCCGGCTGAGCATAGTGGCCAGCCTCAGCCTGGCTGCAAGACAGTCTTCCCCACGAGCCGGGGTCGCAGTCCATCCACCTCGTGGGATTGCTCGGCTATGGGTCATCTGGCACCGGCACCCCGTCACCGTCGTCGTCTCCCGACATGTGGGTGTCCAGAGTGTTGACGATGCCGTCACCGTCCATGTCCTGATCCGAGTAGGCCACATCGGCGCCGAGGGAGAAGTCCATCGTATGCGGGTTCAGAATGGGGTCGGTGGTTCCGTCGAACTCTCCGGACTGCTGGCCCCAGCACTGCAGCGAGTAGTCGTCGAGGATTGCGCAAGTCGCACTGGTTCCGGCCGAAATCGCGATGGCGGTGCGGCCGGCACTCAGGTTGACGTGTGCCGGGGTGTTGCCATTCTCTCCGGTGCACCCGCTGGACGGGATTACCGAGCTGCACGAACCGTCTCCCCACTGCCCGTACGTGTTGACTCCCCAGCAGTTCATCGAGCCGTTGTCGAGTATCGCGCACATGTGGTCGGCGGTGCCGTCGATTGCGACGGCGGTCCTGCCGACGCCGAAGTCGATTTGGACGGAGCCGTTGGTCACTGTCCCGAACATCGTGGTGACCGTGTATGACTGGCCCCAGCAGTAAACGGAGCCATTCTCGAAGATGGCGCAGGCCCCGTAGCCAGGCGTCGCTATGGACACGGCCCTCATCCCGGTCGAGTGGTTGACCTCTACGGGCGTGTTGCTGTGAGTGGTGGTCCCGTCCCCTAGGACGCCGTAGAAGTTGCCACCCCAGCACTTGATTGCGCCGGTGTTGGTTATCGCGCATGATGAGTCGGTTCCCGTCGAGATGGCCACCGCGGTGGTGTTCGCCCCCAAATCGACGCTTGCAGGAGCGTTTCTGTTCGCGTTGGAGCCGTCGCCCACCTGCCCAACGTTGTTCCTGCCCCAGCAGCCGACCGAGCCGTCGGTGATGATAGCGCAGTAGTGGCTGTTGCCGTCGGAGATTGCCGCTGGCATGTTGTTGCCGAGGTCCACGGTGCCGTTGGACAGCGAGAAGGAGCCGAGGCCGAGTTGGCCGTAGTTGTTCGTGCCCGAGCACCTGAGGCTGTAGTTGTCAAGCACCGCGCACGCGCCCGCGAGTGAGACGATGTCGTCGTTCGTGTAGACTGGGCTGCTGCCTCCGACGGACAGGTTTCCAGAGCCGAAGGTCACTCTGGTCCCGTTGTTCAGGGCGATGGTGGGGGAGCCCGAGTTCATCTCAAGGACCGAGTGCGTGAACACCGAGCCCCTCTGCGAGCCGGGCTGGTTGAACGGCAGGGAAGGAGTCGAGGAAGTGGCCTCAGAGATGGTCCAGGAGGCAGTACCCCACGAGTCGCCCGAAGACCCTCCGTTCCCATTGGCGAAATTGATGGCCGACAGGAAGGTGACATCGCCCGAGCCGCTAGAGGGTGCAGTCCAGTCTACCGTCCACGTCCTTGAGTTTGAGTTTGAGTGAGTGACCTCTCCGCTCACTATCTGCGCATTCGTCCCGGAATTGGAGAAGGTGCCCGAGGAAGCGTCGAGGTTGAAGCCGCCGTTGCTCCCGGAGACTCCTCCGGTGCCTCCGATGGTGAGAGAGTACACATCCCCAGGAGTGTATCCTGAACTGGGGATTCCGGTGGTTAGCGTCGGCGTCACGGTGTTGGTGCTGCCATGGCAGGAGCCACCGCCGCAGCCGGTGCTGGAAGAACCGGTCTTTCCCGAGCTGTAGGCGAACGCCTCCTGTGGTACAGCAAGAACGAGCAGCAGCAGGATCAGCAGCGCGAATTTCCTTGAATTTCCCCTATACACGTCTATGCCCGCCTTGTTTTCCAATCGCAGTCCCAGTCAAAGAGGTTTGTCGGACCAGTCCGACTGATGCCCATTACAGCCGAAACCGATGCAGTTCGCAATATGACTATTGCTGCGCCACGACCGAGGTTGCATCGACCCCAAGAATCGTCTCCGCAGCAGTTGGCAAACCCAGTCCTGCGGCCTCAAAGGCAGCTTCCACCGTATCGAATCCTCCCTTTGTGGAGACCCTTGCTCGCGCGCTCACCAGCCTCCAAGCGCCCTTCGACCCGATGCCAGGAATTGCCTCTAACTGGTGCTGCGTCGCCGTGTTAACATCCATGCCCGCCTCGACGCCGGTTATACTGCGCATCCCGTGTCCCGTGACAATCACGTCGGTCGAGGACTCCAAGGGCACCTTGTAGGGCAACCCGACGAGAATCGGGTAGGCGCCGATCTGCCGTCCGAAGGTTATGCCAGCGACGCCTCTAATGGACTCGTCACGGTGCTTGGGGTCAAGCACCTGCTCAGGCCTTCGGATGCGGTCGTCATGAGACTCCCACCATACACCTCTGAGGACCGTTCCGAGTGGAAGCATCTCCTCCAACAGGGGTCGGTCGATACCCTCACGGACCTCGCGCTTGAATTCTCTGAATGCCCTCTCCGGAATCTCCTGGAAGCCTTGGCCCTCAACCTGTCGGATGTTGATCCTCCTGAGCCACAGGCCCTCGTCCCGTATGCTCCTGAGCAGCTCGAGGTTCATCCGATAGCTCTCCTCGGTCTCGCCGTTCAGGCCGGCGATGAAGTTGAGTCCCGGCAGCAACTTGGGAAGCCCTCTCTCACCACGCTGCCTGCCATGCTCGTTGACCAGCCTGACTGCGGTCCTGAGCTGTCCGGGGTCGCAGTTCAGCCAGTTCTGCTCGTGCACATTGGGATCGGCCGACTCCAGGCCGAACGAGAGCACGGCACCGTCAGACAGGGTCTCGACCAGCGTCTTGGTTATCTCCGTGGCCGGCTCGATGCTCTCGGCGACGATTGAAGGGTTGGCGTTGTCGACGTGAAGTATCTCCAGCCTCTCGTCCTCGCGCGCGCCGTGCAATACTCTGGCTATCGGCTCGGGATTAGGGACCGGGTACTCGAGGTTCTCTACGCCTTCTGCGCGATACGTGTAGATGTCCGTGGCACCGCCTATGCGGACGTTCCTAACCCCAGAGTCGAGGGCGGTGGTAATTTCGGCTAGGACGTCGTCCTCATCCCGCCATAGTGGCAGTCCCTTCTTTGGCTCAATGCAGAACTTGCAGCCGCGCTTGAAACGGACGCACCCTTGGTAGAGCTCAATCTCGTAGGTCAGTGGTCCGGGAGAGCCCTTTGGAGATTCAAGGTCGGGGTGATTGGTGACCGCTTTCGAGGATGCCCCATGCAGGGCCCACTCGGACCATTGTTCGGGCGTCCTCTTCCTGTTCCCCCACTGCCCTGTGGAAAGGTAGTGATGCAGCGAGGCGTCAGTGTCCTGAACCGTGCAGAAAAGACTTGATCGAAGGGGGGTCCAACCGTCGTATCGCCAATGGCGAATAGCCCAGCCGCCACACAGCACCGGCTGCTCACCAGGCAGAATTGAGAGTACCTGGTCCATCTCACGGCGGCTAATTGGAGTTCCTCTGACATACTTACCAGGAACCACCGCTCCCGCTAGAATGACTGTGCCGTCCAACTCGGACAGCTCCTTACGCAGAGCAGTTCTCTCACTAGGGTCGTCCAGCCGCCCCTTCTGGTGTATTCTCCACTGGTCGATGGTCATGTATGTGTACGGCAAGCCAAGAGATTCGAGCACCCCACAGATGTAGCGGATGTGGAAACCGAGGTAGTTGGGTACGCCGAAGGCCGCTGGCTCGTCCTCGTAGCCGTCCAGAACCAGCCATCCTTCCATCGCAGACAGTCGGGACGGCCGGTTTCCGGGTATTCACGGCTTCGCTAGTTACGTCGGCGGCGACGCTTGCGATCGCGGCCGCCCGGGTTCGACTCCTGAACGCTAATCTTGCGGCCGTGAATCTTGCTGTCGTGAAGCGCCTTGATTGCTGCGAGGCCGTGCTTCTTGCTAGAGAAGGTGACGAAGGCGAAACCCTTCGACCGGCCAGTATCCCTGTCTGTGGCGATGTGAACCTCCGTGAGCTCTCCGTGTGCGGAGAAGGCCTCGCGGAGGTCGTCCTCGGTGGCGTCGTAGGAGACGCCTCCGACGAACAGCTTGAGTCCCATCGACTCCTCGGCGCCAGCGCGTGCCGAGTTCAGGACCTTGCGCTCCTTGGCGAGCTCGTCCTTCGATGCCTTGCCTTCCTTGACCTTGTCCATGCAGTCCCTGCAGCGGATAGGCTTGCCCGGAGTAGGCTTGAACGGGACCTTCGTCTTGGTTCCACAGAGCGTGCAAGTGGTCGGGTGCATCTCGCGCCTAGGCCCACCGCGCCCTCCGCCTCGTGACTGGGTAGCCCTCTGACGGCGGACCGAGTCGGGCATCTCGTGGGACAGGCCTCGACGGTGATCCGCGAGCGGTGAGAGGTATGGGCGGGCGCCGTCGTGGCCGAGCATTGACTCGGCCTCGGATGACCAACGGGCACCAGGTCGATTCAGCGACTGTATGTCGCTACCGAGAACATGTCCGCGACCGAAGCCATTGGACAGTACCCTGTAGCCCGTGTAGTCACAGCGAGGGCATGCGACGTTGAAATCCGGAGTCTCGCTGCTCGTCTCAAGGTCCTCGCCGCACTGCGGGCACAGAGCATGCAAGACTCCAAGTTCGGGATTGTCGCGAGTTGTGGCCTTGAGCATGGGTTCGAGTTCCACTATGCGCGCGCGGACCACGTCCCTCTTGCGCATCGCGTCCCCTGCGGATGGCAGGAAGCGATCGACGAAGTTGGTGACGAAGATGTCTGCGAACAGTTTCCCGGCAGGGACGTCCCTGTGGCCGCCGTCCTTGCCTTCGATGTGGAGTACGCGGACCTCGGCAGTCTTGGGATTGAGTCGGTTCACCTCGGCGATGATTACATCCCCTATCTGAGGTGAGTTGACCGATGGCCTCGATGCGTCGACCGACATGGTTCCGTCGCTTTGGACCAGAGTCCCGGTAACCACTGCGACCGAGCCAGACGAATCGCTATGAATGCCATCACCGGCTTCGATTCCGTCTGGGATTGCCACCGAGGAACCAGGAGAGACGAAGTCGCCTGCTGCAGCGGTCATCGGCCCGCCGACCGGACAACCCCCTATGAACGGTCCGGCCGGATTGAGCCGTAGGCTCAGGGAGGGACGAGTCGCCAGAAAGCAGCCCTAGTCCTTCCCCTCCGTCGACTGTGGTGCGAGTATGCAGCTGGCAGGGCGAAGTCGGCCTCGCCGTACCTCTCGGACGACCAACCCGCGTCCTCGAACAGAGGTCGGATGTGAGTGGCCTCGGCGCTGTGCAGCAGGTGGGCCGGGACTCCGGTCGAAAGAATGGCTTCGAGGAACGGTCGGTCCGCCTTAGGCGTCTGTCTGCCCCATGGTGGGTTGCTGATTACCACATCGACTGAACTGAGGTCGACGGGGTCCGAGCCGAGCGTGGCACGGATTACTTCCACCAAATCAGTGGACTTCATCGACTCGACGTTTGATTTCGCGACTTCGCATGCTGCTTCCTCCGCCTCCACCAGCTGTCCCTTATACCCCTCTTACGCTGCCGCCGAAGGCTTAGGTGTGGGTCTCGGTGGTCGCCGCACCCGCACAACACTAACAGCACGATGCCTCACATCTGGAGAC
>ERZ724560.32-NODE-32-length-23970-cov-3.947280_pt1 | contig 23970 bp, 24 predicted proteins | sample MGYA00375854_ERZ724560 | MGnify/ENA primary metagenome ERZ724560 (study PRJEB28725, sample SAMN03264854) | marine sediment metagenome | biome: marine pelagic biome; feature: marine oligotrophic desert; material: ocean water | place: Pacific Ocean:North Pacific... | reverse complement strand
GCCGTTGAGCTCACAGGAACGAGATGTCCTGCCACAGGGCCGCCGGGCCGACCGCGATGAACCCCGATACAAGGTAGCCCAGGATGCTGCCTCCATTGAGCAGCGGCAGACCTGCTTGGGCCTCTCCCCTAGCGACTTGCGTCATCAGCGCCACGTAGCCTGCCAGCCCGCCCGCTAGGGTACCCAGTCCGACGACCAGCGGGCCTGCGTGCATTGTTCCGAATATAGTACCGATCTCAGGGCCTACCTCAGGCAGCCAAGAGACAGCAGATATGACCAGCATACCCGGGAAGATTACATCGCCCAGCCCCATGAACAGCGCATCCCTGCTCCCCTCCTTCGGTTTGATGTGAGGGACAGGGTCGTCCCAGTCGGCGTCCTCGGGAGCCTCGCTGCGCATCACGCTGTCCTCCTCCTCGATGAAGGAGTAGCCCTTCTCCTTAGGCGCTACCAGAAGCACCGGGAGCTTGTTCTTGATCATCGTGTCAGCCAGTTCCAGCATGTGCTTGCTGCTGTTGACCGCCCAGTGGTCATAGACCGCGGCGGCTAACATGAAAACGATGATGAGGACCGGGACGAAAGAGACCCCTAACAGCGTGATTACTCCCGCGCCGACGAGCACCCCGACGGTGTTCACCACGTACCACTCGGGGTAGAGGTGGAGCAGAATCATCAACGCGGTGCAGATTAACATGGTGCTGCCGACGACGAGATTGACCGATGCGACCCCAATCAACCAGAAGGCCAGCGCGGAATAGGGGTGCACGGCGTAGAACAGGCTGACCCAGAGAGCGAACATCACAATGGCCTTGATAATGAAATCTAGGCCCTTTCGCGCCAACCAGATAATCAGCACTGTGAAAATCATGATGAATAATAGTTCCAAGGCGACATAGCCGCCCTTGGACGCACCCTCGGCTCCGAAGGCTCTGACTTCGTCAATATCGTAAACCGGCTGGATGCTAAGGCCCAGCAGAATCGTGCCAACGAACATCCCCCCCATGCTCACCATAGAGGCCCACTGCTGACGCATTACCTCTAGCACATTGGTGGGTTCGCTTCCGTCCATGCTCCCACGAACTTCAAGGGCCATATCACCTTGACCCGTTCGCGCCCGGGCGACTGTTGGGAGCGGGGAATCCGAATGAGTGTCCGAGACTGGCTCGACGAGCGGTTGTTAATGGGAGTAAAACTGGGCTTGGAAAACTGTGCAACACTTCTTTCCAGACTGGGTAATCCGCATCTCGACTTCCCTTCAATTCATGTCGCTGGCAGTAACGGAAAGGGATCCGCATGCGTCCAACTGTCTGCGGCTGCTTGTGCCAACGGGCTCACCACTGGACTGTTCACCTCACCGCATTTGGTGACCGTCGAGGAGAGGATTAGAATCGACGGCAGACCAATATCGCCCGAGGCGTTCGACAGACTGCTTGGCTCCGTGATGCAGGCTGCCCGGACGGAGCCGGAGTGCACCCCTACTTACTTTGAGACCACCTTCCTAGTAGCCATGCTTGCCTTCAGCGAGGCGGGAGTCGAGCGAGGCATCATCGAGACAGGGATGGGGGGAAGGCTCGATGCCACCCGCCTAGTGGGCGCCGACTTGTGCATCCTTACGACTGTCTCCAAGGAACACAGCGAGTATCTAGGCGAAACTCTGGTCGAAATCGCCGCCGAGAAGGCGGCAATACACCGCCCCGGAGTGCCTCTGATAGCGCTGCAGCACGACGACTTTCACGTCAGAGAGCTCATCGAGCGCAAAGTGGGCCGGGACCTATTTTGGCTGCCTTGGCCGGCAACCGGCTCGACGTGGTCGGGGCATTCCGCCGTGGTCGCGGCTGCTGGCTCGCATCTCGGGTGGCAGGCCAGCGCAGTAGACTGCGTTTGGCCCGGGCGATCACCCGGATACGGTGAGAATTGGGTCGACGGCGTTACGACGCGCCTGAGCGTCGCGCACAATGCAGAGAGCCTAGCCAACGACCTCGCCGAGGTGACTAGTCCAAGCGTGGTGCTGTTGGGCATGAGCCGGAAGGCCGACCTGAAGGCCACGCTAGAACCGGTGGTTTCAGCGTTTAGCGAGGAGAGTATGTTCCCGAGAGTCGTCCTGACCGAGCCGAAGAGCGGCAGGAATCCGGCCGTCAGCGTCAATGAGCTGTCAGAGATGATGAGGAGCATGGGCGTGAGTCAGTCGACAACTATCGAGAGGGCACCTGAGAGGGCCTTCGAGATGGCAGGTGGGGAGGCGAGGGAAATCGACGCAGAACTACTCGTAATCGGGAGCGTCTACCTCGTCGGGGACTTGTTGGAATATGTGGTGGAGAGGAACGGATTGGAACTCTGGGACGAGTTGATGGCCCACTAAGAACCCAAGTACGATGACTTGCTGAGATGCTCGCATCGCATGTCCGAGGGTGAAGACGACAAGGTCGAGGTAAAGGTGGTAGTGGAGTCCAAGGACTCTACATCCAAAGTAATCCTGATCTCTCTCACTCTGGTGCTCTTGGGTATTCTGATTGCCGTGGTCAGTTCAGGAGGTGTCGAGGAGCTGCTGCCCAAGAGGGGCGATGACGGAGGCGGCAACTGCGGCGACGGCATCGACAATGACAATGGAGGCAAGGCCGATGCCGAGGACCCCGACTGCTATTCAAATCCGAAACTCTGGGAGGGATACGACCCAAGCCTGACCGAGGACCAGCCGGACAACGACGTTTAGGAGATGTGAGGATGAGTGAGAAGTGGGACAAGAGATTCCTCAATCTGGCAGCCCACATATCGGCTTGGAGCAAGGACCCGTCCACCAAGGTCGGATGCGTCGTGGTGGGTGAGGACAGGGAGATTCGCTCTACCGGGTTCAACGGCTTCCCGCGAGGCATCGAGGACGATCCGGAAAAACTCGCCGACCGAGAGCAGAAGTACCCGTTGATATGCCACGCCGAGGAGAACGCCATCATGCATGCAGCGAGGACGGGAGTCTCGCTGAAGGGTAACACCGCCTACGTCACCTGGCCACCGTGCTCTCGCTGCACGCGTTCGCTCATCCAGGCCGGCGTCTCAGAAGTCGTCTACCCAGCGGACATCGAGGTCCCAGAGCGCTGGCAGGATGACTTCGGGATCGCCACGGGGATGATGCGAGAGGCGGGAATCATCGTCAGGCAGGCCTAGGCGAGACTTTCGAGCAAATCCTCGAGGTCGCTGTGCAGTTCATCAATCGGACCGTCGTTGAACAGGACCAGATTCGCCATCTCGGCCGTCGCTACTAGTGCTTGCCCAGCATCGTCAAGAGCGACCTCCTCGGCCTCCTCGTGCGAGATGAATGTGGCCCTGTCAACGGGGTCGCCGGGACGACCCCGGTCCTGAGAGCGCTGCCAACGAGAATCGGCCCCTGCTCGAACCTCAATCAGGACGAAGTCGCCCCGCGTCCTCAGGGCCTGCACCTCTCCGGGAGTCCGTATCGAGTCTATCACCGCGTCATCGCCCGACAGCTCGTCCAGCAGCATCTCGGCGAGGATGCCAGGGCCACCGCGTCGCCTAAGCTCGCGCCCTCCCTCAATCAGTGACTCCCGACTCTCCTCCTTCCCCTGCTCCGATAGCCACCCCCTAATCGAGTCCGAGCATGACACGGTCCGGACCCCTCTGCTGGCGAACCATTGCACCACGGTGGTCTTACCGGATGCGTTCCTGCCAGTCAGTCCCACCAGCACGACCTCCCGTCAGGTCCGATGCGCATAGGGATTGCCATCACGAACTAGGGATGTGCGGGAACCTCGTCGGACCAATGCGACATCTTGTTGAGGGTGATGGTGACGTTGGTAATCTCGCCATCCTCCCAGTAGTCGACTGCGATAAAGGTCGGCCTGTCACCGACCTCCTCCCAGCATCCCAGTGCCCGCTCCAGGAGGGTGTCGTAGTCATTCACCTGCCCTGCTCTGACCGGGTCAGCGAACCCGTAGATGCTGGAGAGCCAGTTGTTCAGGTGCCAGACCGGCTGCACCCCATCACCCCTACCGATCCTGCACGACATCTCGCTCTGCTCCTGCTCGCCGTACGGAGTGTCCCAGCTGTGGGTCCAGGCATGGTGCAACCAGGGGTACCTCTCGTCGTACTGGTAGTCCCAGTAGACCACGAGGTCGGTGCCGTTCAGAACCATGTCACCGATGCTTGGCCAAGGCTGCCCGGGCTGGTGCACGAAGACCCTATCGAGTATGCCGGTCTGGTTGAACAGCACTTCGAGATGCTCACCCGGGACGTAGTTCTCGAGAAGCAGGCTGACCACGTCGCCGCTGCTGTTGTTCATCAGCGACCCCAGTTGCCGCAGCCACGCGTAGGCGTCGACCTCAGAGTAGATGCAGGGGTGCAAGAAGGTCGAGTCCGGGTCGCCGTGGCAGAACCTGACGTCCTCGACATCAGTGTCCTCCTTGGACAGGTGATGAGTGTCGAGCATGTAGGCGCGGATTCCCCCTTCCCACTGCGCCTCCAGGGCAGTGTAGTGGTTCATTGCCATCCAAACTCCGTCCTCTATGGTCGCGTACGAGTTGTGGGTCTCCGGGAAGGTGAAGTTGTCGTAGTTGCGTAGGCAGTACTCGGCCATGCCATGGCAGACGATTCCGTCACTGCCGTTCAATGGGTCCAGCCCGCGTTCCTCCTCCCAGCCGTTCGGAAGCCCGTCCCCATCGTCATCCGCCGATGGGTCTAGTGCCTCTGGCCCATCGGGACTCAGGCATCCCGGGCCTATCATGCTGCATAGCAGCATCAGTCCCACCCAGAGCCCCCTCATCGGGGTGAACCGGTGCCATTCACTCATGAAGCAATCGGATTCGCCCTAGAGAGGCTAGACATAGCGCTTCGGAGTGCGAACTTCTCGTCGGAAGGCACTAATCGCAAGAGCGTGACCCCGCGGCGAGGGAGATGGCGCGACAAGGCACTGCCAGACGGGGGCCGTTCGGCCGTTGGTGGGACAGTCGCAGCGACCAGCACTTCCAGATTATCGCATACTCGACCATCATCTCGGTCGCCTGCCTAGTCTGGGGCTTCGTCTTCCTGTTCGTACTCGGCGGCTACAGTGACCCGGAGGTCGAGCACCTGGTGCCGTGGAGTTGGCTAGCCTTCGTCGGCGGTCTGGTAGTGGCGTTCTTCGCAGCGCCGGAGTTCTTCGTTTACTGGGGTCAGCGACAGATCCTCGAGGACATCCTGCTCCTCGACTCTCGTCCCGAGATACTACGTCGCCACAAGGAGGCCGAGGATGCCGCGGACATGCTTGGAAAGTCGTACCAAGCACGACTAATGGGTCTGTACAAGGCGCACAACGTCAACATCGGTAAGAGGTACAAGGTCGAGCCCGTCTCTCCTCTCTCCCCCCTCCTCCCGGCACGGGATGATGAGCCCGTAGCAGGGACCCATTCTGGTCACTCATGGTGGGAAACCAACGACTCGACTCTCGCCAACGTCTTGCCGGGATTGCATGCTCTGAGGCGGCAATCCGTCAATCGAGGGCTGATTGCCTTCTCAACCACAGCGGTTCTGCTACTAGCATCGAACTCCGTGCGGGGGATGTTCACCAGCTCCAGCGGCGAGCGCGACCACACGCTCGACCTGACTGCATCGATATACGAGTTCGGACGAGTCTACGAGCCATCTCCGCACTTCGATGTCATCAGCATCTTGTTCATCGGCCTGTTCGTCGGGTTGCTGACCTCCACACGGCCACGCCCCGGGCCTGAGGACGAGGAGGAGTGAGATGTCATCGGGAATAGCCAGGGAAGCCATGCTGGCCCTCGGCCTAGTGGTACTATTGCTAGGTTCAATGTGGGTTGCTACCGGCTCCTTCCCCCCGATGGTAGTCGTCGAGTCCGGCTCGATGATGCATGAGGAGGAAGGCTCGCTGGGAGCCATCGACCCGGGCGATCTGGTTCTGGTGATGGATCCGGACAGGGTCGATATCGTGACCTTCGTAGAGGCTACCGACGCTGATGACGACCACTTTGGTCACCAGTCTCACGGAATGCCAGGGGATGTCATCATCTACCGGAAGAACGGAGGTTCGGACACCCCGGTAATCCACAGGGCCATGCTCAAGGCGGTGGCCAACTCATCGGGAGGGTGGGACGTCCCGGGGACCACCCTGCGCAATGTGGACAGCATCACATGGACGCTCGACTACCAGTGTCCCTCTTATCACGGTGGAACCCACGATCTTGAGATAAAAAGCTGGGTGCCCTCTCATGAGGGCTATCTAACAACTGGTGACAACTTGGACAGCAACGGTTGCAAGGTCGATCAGAGAGTCGCAACCGGGGACGACCCGCGAAACGGTCTTACGGATGAGAACGGAAATCCAGTGCTGGCAGTGAAGGACGAGTGGGTCGTCGGCGTGGCCTCCACGGAGATTCCTTGGCTGGGTGCTGCAAAACTGGCCTTCTCAGGGACGGCTCACCAAGTCACCGACACCACATGGAGAAGCCTCGCCATGGTCATCGCGGTCATCATATCCGTGCCTTACCTAGTTGAACTGGTTACTGAGAGGCGCAACGCCTCCTCCGAGGAGGAGTAGTCACACCAGCCGGGGCAGCATAATGGGAAGAACCACGATGAAGAGAATCAGGAAGTTCCCCATCCTACTGATGCGCTCTGCCATCAGTTCCACTCGCATAGGGTGAATCCCGCTGGTTAGCCTGCTCAGTATGGAGTGAACCCCGTCCTTCACTATGTGCCCGCCATCGAACGGCACCATCGGGATAAGGTTCGCGAAGCCAAGCAGGAAGTTGATCCATACCAGCCAGAACAGGAAGTCGAACAGTATCAGCATTCCAGCGGTGCCAAGCGCCGAGGCAATGGCACCATCACTCGCCTCTAGCATCGCGCGTTCCTCGAGCAGCATCGTCTGACCGTCGTGTTGTATCGGGACGCCTATCATCGCCAGCGGCGTCACCGCGGCGCCCAGAGCGCTCTGCGACACGGCATACTCCCCACTCAGTATGCTCGAGTAGTAATCTACCGAGGACGAGCTGGAGCGCAGGCCACTCACGCCGAGAAACGCATCACCGTTCTCGACCCCCATCTCGACCAACAGACCCTCGGTCTCCTCCACGCAGGCCGAATCGCCTCCGCACAGCCCGACGTAGTACTCGTATCGGTCTCCGAGAGTCACCGTGATTTCGCGCTCCGACCTATCGCCGTTCGAGTCCGGATGGGAGACCACCGTGAAGACGACCTCCTCCCCCGAAGACAACACTCCCATCTGCTCTGAGAACTCGTTGTTTCCGGGCACCTCGGCCCCGTCTATGTGGGTGATGATCTCATACGGGAGCAGACCTGCCTCCTCGGCGCCCTCGTCTGCGATGATTCCAGTGGCGTACACCCCCGGGTTGCTCGCAACCAGTCCCGAGGCAGCCGCTGAGAGCACAATCAGTGCGACGTAGGTGGCGATGATGTTAATCGAAGGGCCAGCTGCATACAGACGGATTCTCTCCCTCCTAGGTGCCCGAACCATCTCGTGCGTCTGTGGCTCCGCGAAGGCCCCGATCGGAATTGGCCCGGCTAGTAAGAGTCCGAAGCTGCGCACCTTCATACCGTGCGCGCGCGCTTGAATACCGTGGCTGTACTCGTGAATCACCAATGCGAAGATGAGGGCGAGAACCGGCCACCAGAACGGCACGAAACTGGTCACGCCTGGGATTAGCAGCAAATCGCTTGCTGGCAGGTATTCCTCAGGCGGAGCCATTGCCGTACTAATCGCGCTGAGAACGAGTAGGGTGACTACCCCAAGCATGGCCAACAGACACAGCCAGATTGAGATCTCCCCGAACGCTCTCCAGAATGCCCTCGCGCTTGAGATTCGCTCCAAGAACCTCTGTCCACGAGTGGTCCTCACCATCAGCACAATCCCGAGCATTCTCGACACCCCGTACCGGTCTAGGTGACCTCCGTCCTCAAGGTGCAGGAGCCCGATGTACCAGAGTCCTGTGATTACCACTGCCCACACTGGCGTGCCGATGAAGTACAGCAGGTAGAGCATAAGCAGCGGGAGCCAGTAGCTCCTTCTGCTCTCGCCCTCTTCCATACTCTAGGGGCTGCATTTTCCCTCTTCAACCTGCGTCTGCCGCAGTAACCACCTTGAGACAGTGCGCCTTGCGATGTGCATGACAGGTCCCTCCAAGGAAGATGACAGGGGCCTGAACAGGCGAATCGACTCTCTCAGGCGCGAACGCGACAGCGTCAGGAGACTGCTTGAGCAGGCATCGATGGACGGGGTCAGGGAGAGCGTGAAGCGACTGAACAAGAGACTCGACAGGCTGGACTCCGAGCTATCTGGAGAGAATGGCAACTAGTTGGTGAACTCGGGGAGTGACTCGAGCCTCTGAACGCTTGTCCCAGCGTCTATCGAGCGCGCTCCGTCGGAGCGACACACCAATGCTAGGAAGCGATGCAGGGGCATGCCCTGGGACCAGTCCAGATGCGGTGTGCCATTACGAGTCAAGGGCAGCTTCGGAATACTTCTGGAGAGGTGTCGGAGCTTGCCGGTCAACGATTCCACTTCAACGCGCATGATGCGCCAACTGTCGCCCCTGACCCCCTTGAGGCGGTAGGCGTAGAGCGGGAGCAGACCACACCTCTCCCCTGTCGAACGCAGTGCTTCGTACTGGGCCATAGTCCTCCCGGATAGGTACTGCTTGGGGGACTTTGACGACTTGACCTCGATGGGGAAGCACATGTCACCACGCAGAACCAGCAGGTCACCGGTCCCCTCGGAGCCACTGCCCGGGGCTCTGACCACTAGGAATGGACGCTGCACCACCTGCATGGCACGGGCACGCTCGATCTCGCTGCACGATTTGATTATCGCGCGTACGCCATTCAATTCGCCCGCGAGCACAGCGCGCAACTCGCGCTCGTAAACGCCACCCACGCCGCTATCGCGTTCTCAGGGTTCTTGAGAACATTGGTCGAGTCTCACTCGAACTTGCCCTTTCGGTATTCGCGAGTCCTGTCGACCCCTGGAAATCGATCCTCGCTCTCGCGGTAGACTGTCTTCATGTTGGTCAAGAAGTTGTTCTCGTCCGTGACAATCAGGACCATGTCGACCCCGGGGTCGTCCTCCCCGTCCATCCACTGGAGGACGATCTCCATCGTCATTCGCGCTCCCTCTCTGTGAGGATAGGCGAAGACATCCATTCCGAGAGGAGGGGTGACCAAGGTCTCGCGCGGCTCGAGTTCCTCGACGGCCTCGAACAGTGCATCGTACGACTTCTTCAGCAGCTCTCGCCTGAAGTTGTCCTGGGTAGGCCTCCTGCAGTCGGGGCCGACGACGTGAACCAGGTGCTTGGCAGGGAGGTTGAACGGGGGCGTTGTGACCGCTTCACCCACTCCGCACGGCTGCAGGTTGGATTTGCGACGCTCCCTAGCAATCCCGGCGCAGAACTCCCTGAGTTCGGGCCCCGCGGCCTGTTGCAGCTTCTCGTCGAGCCCCTCGCGCCCAGCCAGTCTGTTGTTGGCCGGGACGACCATGACATCACCCTCCACGCGAGCCAGATTGCCGAATACGACACGTACCTGACCATGCTGGCACTCGCGAACGATAACCACCTCTGCCATAGGCCCACAAGGTGGGGCCATAGGATATCTATTCATCGGGCATCGCCACCAACCCAATGGAGTAGGCAACCTTGATTCGCGATGGCTTACTTGGTTCGGACATGTCAGTCGGATACGTGCTGATCAACGTCGAGCCGGGCTCGGAGTCGAGCGTGTGCGACGCAGCCACCAGCTTAGGATGCGTCACCGACGCCAACCTACTCTTCGGCGACTACGATCTGATCGTCAAGGTCGAGGGCGACGACATGGGCGACATTGCCCGAAATGTCGTCGAATCCATCCGATCCATTCCCGGAGTGGTCAATACCAAGACCCTAGCCTGCGCCGAAATGTAAGATTTCGACCCCCTTGGGATTTGGTAAAACCCCTGAATTGAGGCGCAGTATAGCGTTTTTCCTCCCATAACTTCATTATCCCTCCTGAAAGCGCGCGGAGCGGAGGAATTGCTTCATGTCTGGAAAGAAATACTTCGTACTGATGGAAGGCGGTAGCGACACCACGCAGGTGTTCGTTAGCAAGCAGCCACGCGGTGCAGCCCTCAAGGCGGCCACGCGCGGACACACCGACATAGAGCTGAGGGAGCGCGGGACCAACAAGGTCCACTGCTTCTCTGGCTGGACTGAGATGGTGAACAAGCCCAAGAATGGGCCTGCATGGCTACCGGCTAGAATCAAGAAGGCGAACGTCAAGAAGAGTGGAACAAAGCGCATCTAGGCGCTTTGGCACTCTCTTGATCGCCGGTACGGATTCTACCCCGCCTGAGAGCGGAGCCTCTACCCCGTCCCGAATCAGTCCGAGCGGAACTTGCGCGTTAGCATGACGAGCGGGTCGTAGAACTCGGTCACGACCCTCTCCTTGAGGGGGATGATCGCGTTGTCCGTGATGTTGATTCCCGCTGGACATACCTCAGTGCAGCACTTGGTGATGTTGCAGTAGCCGATGCCGAAGTCATCCTTGATCTCAGGGATTCGGCTTTCTGTGTCCAGTGGGTGCATCTCAAGCCCGGCCAGACGCACGAAGAAGCGTGGTCCGGCGAAATCGTCGAACATCTGATGCTCGCGAAGCACGTGGCAGGTATTGACGCATAGCATGCACTCTATGCACGAGCGGAACTCCTGCAGCCGGTCAGCCTCCTCTTGGCGGAACTCCCAGTCGGACTCCTCTGGGCCGCTGATTGGAGTGATCCTGCGATCCATATCATAGGCCCACGAGGCGTCGGTCACCAGATCCTTGGTCAAGGGGAAGGCCTGCATCGGCTTGACGAGGACCGGCTCTCCGTCCGGAGTCTCCTCGAGGACGTCCTCCATTCTGGTCATACACATCAACTTCGGCTTGCCGTTGACCTCAGCGCTGCATGAGCCGCACTTGCCCGCCTTGCAGTTCCAGCGGCATGACAGGTCCGGGGCCTGCTCGGCCTGGATCCTGTGGATGACGTCGAGCACTACCATCCCCTCGTCGAGGGTGACGGTGTAGTCGATCATCTGGCCGAACGGCTCACCGTCGGCATCGGGCTCACCCCTGAAGACCCTGAACGTCACCTCGTCCATCAGGACCCCCCCTCATGCAGGTCGTCCGCGTCCAGCAGCGACTTTAACTCCTCAGCAATCTCGGGATACGATGAGTAGGCGATGTCCATGGAACCATCATCACCCATTGAGATGACGCTGTTCACCTTGCCCCAGTGCGAGTGGTCGGTTTCCGGGAAGTCGTCTCTGGTGTGAGCACCCCGGCTTTCCTCTCTCCTCAGTGCTGCCAGAGCGCACATTCGACTGACGTCGATCATCGCCGAAAGCTCCAGCGCCTGATGCCAGCCCGGGTTGTACGTCCTGCCCCCTCCGGGTGAGGTGATGTTAGCCCGTCTCTCTAATTTGTCCAAGTCTGAAAGCGACTCCAGGAGCAGATCCCTGGTCCTGATGATTCCGGCCTTGTCCTGCATCATCTCGCGTAGGTCGCTGACCACCTTCGCCGGGTTCTCCCCTCCCTCGCGGCTCAGCGGAGCCAGCGTCTCGGTGACGACTTCGTCGATTTCCGCTTGGTCTATGCCCGCGAAGTACCCCATCTGCTTGGACGCTTCCGCGGCCTGCTCGCCAGCGATTCTGCCGAACACGATTAGGTCAGACAGCGAGTTGCCGCCAAGGCGGTTGGCTCCGTGCAGTCCCGTGGCGACTTCGCCGGCCGCGTACAGTCCCGGCACCGACGTCTCCTGAGTGTAGGGGTCGACCTTCACCCCGCCCATCACGTAGTGAGCGGTCGGGCCGACCTCCATCGGCTGCTTGGTGATGTCCACGGCGGCGAGCTCCTTGAACTGGTGGTACATCCCTGGAAGCTTCTTCCTGACCTCGTCCTCGTCCCTCCAGGATATGTCGAGGTAGGCGCCGCCGTGCTCGGAGGCTCTGCCCGCCCCCCGCTCGCTGTTGATCGCCTTGGCTACGACGTCTCGAGTCAGGAGTTCTGGAGGCCGGCGCTTGGTGGCGAGCTGACCCGAGATTACCTCGTCGACCCACGCCAGTGCCTCCTCCTCGGTGTCGGCGAACTCGTCCGCGTACATCTCGGGAACGTAGTCGAACATGAAACGGTCACCCTCGGAGTTGCGCAGCACTCCGCCTTCCCCCCGCACTCCCTCGGTGACGAGGATACCCTTTACCGAGGGTGGCCAAATCATCCCCGTCGGGTGGAACTGGACGAACTCCATGTCACCCATCTTGGCTCCTGCCCAGTATGCGATGGCATGACCCTCGCCGGTGTACTCCCACGAGCCCGAGCAGACCTCCCAGCAGCGCGTTATGCCTCCCGTCGCCAGTACCACCGTCTTGGCCTTGAATACGTGCAGCGTTCCGTCGTTACGGTCGTATGCGAAGCATCCGGAGATACGCCCGTCGGTCTTGAACAGCCTGCGCACGGTGAACTCCATGAACACGTCCATACCCATGTGGACGCCCTTCTGCTGCAGGGTACGAATCAACTCGAGGCCTGTGGCATCGCCGATGTGGGCCAGCCTCGGGTAGGTGTGGCCGCCGAAGTTGCGCTGGCTGGTCAGTCCCTTCGGCGTCCGGTCGAAGACGGCGCCCCACTGCTCGAGCTCACGAATCCTGTCTGGCGACTGCTGCGCATGAATCTGGGCCATCCGCCAGTCCCCGAGGTACTTGCCACCCTTCATCGTGTCACGGAAGTGGGTCTGCCACGAGTCCCGGTGGTCCTTGTTAGCGAGCGCCGCGGCCGCACCACCCTCGGCCATCACGGTATGCGCCTTGCCCAGCATAGACTTGCAAATCATCGCGACGCTCACCCCGGCAGCGCTGGCCTCGATGGCGGCGCGCAGCCCGGCGCCACCGGCGCCGATGACGACGACATCGTGCTCGTGTGTCAACACCTCATCCATCACAAGCCACCCCACAGCACGATGTCAGTCAGCCAGCCCATGGTACAGGCGTAGATGTAGAGGTCAGCGAACATGACGATGAACAGGGAGTAGAGCGCCCATTCCTTGTGGTACTCGTTGAACCACGTCGAGAACCTCCACATCCGGTACCTCAGCGTCGGTCGCGAGTTCTCGGTCCAAAGGTCTGAGCCCCCTCCCACCAGATGTCGGAAGGCATGGCATCCGAAGGTGTAGCCAGAGAGGGCAATGACGTTGGCAGCGAGAACCAGCGAGCCCACCGAGACGCCGTACGAGTGGGCGTGACTCACGACATCATGGAAGTTGACTGACAACCAGACATCGTAGGACAGTATAGGCAGGTAGGCAATCGCCGCGTACAGAAAGTAGCGATGCAGGTTCTGGACCAGCAGCAGACCAGTCTCCCCGCTGTACTCGTTCCAAGGCTTAGAGACGGCGCATCCGGTGGGCTGCTGCATGAAGGCGCGATAGTACGCCTTGCGGTAGTAGTAACACGTCCCCCTGAAGCCAGCGGGGAAGATCAGGATGAACATCGCCGGCGACATCCAAGCCAGAGCCAAGGGCACCATCGACCCGAGCTCGTTCTCACCAGGCAGTACTAGGGGGCTGAACAGCGGGCTGAGAACGTGGCTGCCCTCGCTCTCGATAGCCATCGTCTGGGTACCAGCGCTCCTGCCGAAATCCTCGAAGATCCAGAAGTCGGCTTCCATGAAGCCGCGCCAGGTGGCGTACACGATCATGATCCCGAGATAAGCGGCCATCGCCGTCGGCCCTTTCCACCAGTCATCGACACGGTCCGTGGCGCCGAGCCCCTTCTTCATCGGGAGCGGGAGTTTGACGCCCTGACTCATGTGCATCCCTGATGTCCGCAGCGCGCGGTCCTAGTCCCATAAGGGATTGCATGAGTCCCTTTGGGACTCAACCATCGGTGCAAGGTTCAAGACACTCATCCCCAATAGCCAATCATGATCGGGGAGGACATCGAGACTTCGATCTGCCTCAACTGCGGCCACATGCCTGGCGCGTGGCTGCCCGGGCTGCCCTGCCCGAGGTGCGGCGAACCTCTGCTCTAGGCCAGACCAGCGTAATCAGCGTCGGCTTCCTCGATGTGAACCTCGTCGACGTCCATCTGGGCCAGTTGCAACTTGCCCGAGAGCTCGTCGTTGACGGCATGCCAGTACGAGTACGCCTCGATGACCCAAATCCCAGACTCACGGGTGCCGTTGCCGCTGCCCTTTACACCGCCGAACGGCAGGTGAGCCTCAGCCCCGGTGGTGGAGTTATTGATCCCAGTCATCCCGGCCTTGATACCGGTCTTGAATCGGTATGCCTCGAGCCGGTCGTTGGTGTAGCAGGCGCTCGACAGCCCGTATGGAGAGGCATTGGCGAGGTGTAGTGCGTGGTCGAAGTCCCTGGCCTTGACCACTGTGACGACCGGTCCGAAGATCTCCTCGTGGAAGCACTCCATGTCCTCGGTCACATCAGCGTAGACGTGCGGCCACATGTAGGCGCCCTCGGAAGCGTCACCTAGGAAGTTGGTCGGCTTGTTGTCGTTGGTGATCATGCCTTCTCCCCATAGCTTCGTGGCACCGCTGGACTCGCACATGCCGAGGTCCCTCAGGAAATCCTTTGCGTACCTCTCGGAGAGCATCGGGCCATACAGAACGTCAGCGTAACGCATCGAATCACCGATACTCGTCGACTCAACCTTTGCCATGAACTTCGACATGAACTCGTCGTAGACGTCCTCGTGGATGATAAGATTGCCAAGGCTCGTGCAACGCTGTCCAGCGGTCCCGAAGCCGGCCCAATATGCCCCTTCTACGGCGTTGTCCAGATTAGCCGAGGGCATCACCACGAGTGGATTCTTGCCACCCAATTCGAGCGAGCACGAGACTAGGTTGCGACCGCAGATCTCGCCGATCATCTTGCCGACCGGTGTTGAGCCGGTGAAGCTGATTTTGTTTACAAGCCCCTCGTCGACCGCGTCGACGAGGTGTTGACCGGCCCCGCTGCCCTTGCCGTGGATGAGGTTGATGACGCCATCAGGCAGACCAGCCTCGTGCATGATCCGTGTAAGCATGAACGAGAGCAGCGGCGAGTCCTGAGGCGACTTCCAGACACAGGTGTTGCCACACATGATGGCCGGTATCATCTTCCAGAAAGGTACTGCTGCGGGGAAGTTGCAGGCGTTGATGATGCCGCAGACGCCTAGCGGTCTGCGGTAGGTGAAGAGCTCCTTGTCAGGCAGCTCCGAGTTGACTGTCTGACCGTACAGCCTGCGTCCCTCCGACTGGAAGAACAGGCAGGTATCGATTGCCTCCTGGACTTCGCCCCCGGACTCTTTCAGGGTCTTGCCGATCTCCCGGCTCTCCAGCCTTACTATGTCATCCTTGTACTCCATCAGGAGCCGGCCCATGTTGCCGATTATCTGCCCGCGTGTGGGCGCGGGGGTCGCCGCCCACCCCGGGAACGCGGTCCGAGCGGAGTGCAGCGCTGCGTGCACGTCCTCTTTGGTCGAGAGAGGAAACTCGCCCACACAGTCGTCGAGCCAAGCGGGGTTCCGGCTCTCGTAGGTGGCGCCGTCCTTCGCCTCGGTCAGCTGCCCGTTCACGATGTTGTACCCCCGGATCTTCGGGCTCCCGTTCGGATTCTCGCCCTCCATCACTTCGAAACCTGTCTCGAGCACATGGGTCATGGCCCACGCGAATCACCCTTACGCCATGAATCCTACTCATCCGCCCCCTTCGTTCCGATAACCGTTCCAGCCTCCGGGACACCTCGATGTTGGTAGGTTTAACTAGCCTCACAACCGAAGAGTGCCTGCTAGGGGCGTGCCGTTGTGTCAGAAGACTCGTCTGAATCACTAACACTCAGGGTGGCCAAGGCCATCCCGAGCGACGTCGGTCACGGGCGCGCACGGGTTCCATTTGACAACGAGCTTAACCTCAAGCCAGGCGACATCGTCGAAATCACCGGCGAGTCCCGCACGGCCGCCATCGTCTGGCGCTGCCGTCCCGAGGACGCTAACCTAGGCGTTATCAGAATCGACGGGATCATCAGGAAGAACGCCGGGGTGAGCCTCGGTGACAGGGTCAGCATCACCAAGGTCGAGACTCAGCCCTGCCAGCGTCTAGTGCTCAGCCCGGTGATGGCTAAGCAGCAGAAGGTCCGCTTCGGACCAGGCATCGAGGGCTTCGCTCGGCGAGGCCTGAACAAGCGCCCGGTGGTGGCCGGCGACCGCATATTCATCCCCGGCATGACGCTATTCGCCGAGGCTCTGCCATTCGCAATAGTTTCGACCAACCCGAAAGGCATCGTTCAGGTCCTGCCCGACACTGAGATTGTAATCAAGGAGGAGCCAATTGACGAAGAGGAGTCGGGACAGGTCCAGACCATCTCCTACGAGGACATAGGCGGCTTGGGAGACCAACTCCGGAACATCCGGGAGATGATTGAGCTGCCACTGAAGCACCCAATCCTCTTCAGACGACTGGGCATCGACCCGCCTAAGGGCGTGCTTCTGCATGGCCCTCCTGGGACTGGAAAGACCCTGCTCGCGAAGGCGGTCGCATCCGAGACCAACGCCCACTTCACATCGATTAACGGCCCTGAGATCATCAGCAAGTACTACGGCGAGAGCGAGAAGCAGCTCAGGGAGATATTCGACGAGGCCGCCGCCAATGCCCCAGCCATCATCTTCATCGACGAGCTCGACAGCATCGCCCCGAAGCGTGAGGATGTCACCGGCGAGGTGGAGCGCAGGGTCGTGGCTCAGCTACTGACTCTGCTCGATGGAATGCAGGGCCGCGACAATGTGGTCGTCATCGGCGCCACCAACCGCCGCGACGCCATCGACCCCGCTCTGCGGCGCCCCGGTCGCTTCGACCGCGAACTTGAGATTAGCGTCCCGGATAAAAACGGACGCGCCGAGATTATCAACATCCACACGCGTGGCATGCCCATCAGCGATGACTTCGAGATCGAGTGGCTGCTGGATAACTCCTATGGCTTCGTCGGAGCTGACATCTCGGCGCTCGTCCGCGAGTCCGCGATGAAGGCTCTGCGCCGCTACCTGCCCGAGATCGACCTCGACGAGGAGCAGATCCCTCCCGAGGTGCTGGAGAAGATGGAGGTGAGGATGTCCGACTTCCGTCAGGCCATCAAGGAGATTGAGCCGAGCGCGCTGCGGGAGATTTACCTCGAGGTACCCGAGGGCTCATGGGACCAGGTCGGCGGGCTGGAGGAGGTCAAGGAGAGGCTGAAGGAGAGCATCGAGTGGCCCCTAACCAAGCCCGAGATGTTCGAGCACTTCGGAATCAACCCGCCTAGGGGAATCGTGCTATTCGGGGCACCCGGCACTGGCAAGACCCTGATAGCCAAGGCAATCGCCAACGAGGCCAAGGCCAATTTCATCACCATCAAGGGCCCAGAGTTGATTTCAAAGTGGGTCGGCGAGTCCGAGAAGGCGGTCCGAGAGGTCTTCAAGAAGGCCAAGCAGTCAAGCCCCTCTATCGTGTTCCTCGATGAGTTCGAGAGCATAGCCGGAATGCGTCGGTCCAGTGACGGCTCGGGCTCCGACGTGATGAACCGCGTCGTCAACCAGCTGCTCAGCAGTATGGACGGCGTGGAGGGCATGGAGGGAGTCATCGTCGTGGCTGCCACGAACCGTCCCGAGATGATCGACCCTGCGCTGTTGCGCAGCGGCAGGTTCGAGCGGGTGCTGCACATCCCGCCGCCGGATACCGCATCGATTAAGGAGATTCTAAAGATTCACACTGCGGACATGCCTCTAGGCCGATTCAAACTGTACGATCTGGCTTCGAGCCTGCAGAACTACACCGGTGCAGACATCGAGGCGATATGCAGGGAGGCCGCGCTCATCGCAATGAGAGCCGAGCGTAAGACCGTCTCGAAGAAGCACTTCGAGGAGGCAATCGGGCGCGTGCGCCCGACGGTGACCGATGAGATGATGCAGTACTACGGTCGCATGGAGTCCATGCTGACGAGCGGTCTGGAGTCCGTGCGGCGTCGCCCTGACGGTCTCTCAGGCATCGAATCGGTATGAGGTGGAAGAATGCCGACGACCTTCGGCCGTGAGATCCTGGGGCGCGAGGTTTTGGACGAATCAGGGGACCGCCTAGGTCACATGGCGGATTTTCGACTGGACACCGATACCGGCAGCATCGTCTCCCTGCTGGTTTCGATTGAGCCGGATATCGACCCCACTATGCTGCCATGGCCCACGGTCGACGGACTCATCTCGGTGCCCGTTGAGGAAGTGGCTAACGTTGGGGCGAGCGTGCAACTGGCGCGCTGACACTGATGCACGACCCGTTCATCTCCGCATAATGGTCTTAAGACGAAGTTCGGGCTCGTCAGCCGTTCCTACGGAACGGAGGCTCTCAGCGTGGCGGATTGGCGGGATACTGTGAACTTCCTCAAGACTCGTCGCGCCCGCCGTGGCTCGCTCATTTTTGCGTTCTGGGCACTGCTTCTAATCCTAGTCTCCACGGTGGCTATGACCTACATCGTCCCGGGTCAGACCCACCAGTCGGCATACGGCGACGACTGGAACGACCTAGGGGCATTCAGGGCCGACATAAACGACATGGGCATCGAGACCACGGCGCTCGTATCCAGCCCTCTGTTGCTCAGTGAGATCGACCACCCGGAGGAGGCGATATTCATCGTATCCGGGGTGGAGCGCGACACCATCTCCCTTCCTCGCTTCACCGGCGACGAGAGCGTGATTGAGTTCTCCGAGGGCGAGGGGTACACCACCTCGGAGATATTGGCTATCGAAGCCTTCGTCGCCAATGGCGGCACAGTTCTGCTGATGGACGACTTCGGTTACTCCAGCAACCTCGCCGACCAGTTCGGACTGCAGTACTCCGGGCACAGGCTGTACGACGAGGGCTCCTACGCTGCCGAGCTCGGTGCCGACTACATTTGGCTCAACACCGGATCGGCGTTCAACTTCACCACCAACTCTGGGTCTCTGGCCAACATACACCCCTGCCTGAAGGACCTCGATAACGATGGCGTCATCGACATCCTAGACCCCGAGCCCCTCGACCCTGCCATCTCCGCCTTCGTGACCGAGGCCGACGCCGGCCTGTGCGCGCACAGGTACTCGAGCGACGGCTGGGACTTCTCCGAGAACTACCACTTGCTCACCAACTCCCCCTCCGCCTTCGAGAAGGCCACCTCGTACAACCCGGTGGAGAACCGCTACGCCATAGCCAAGTCGACCCTCGACTCCTACCTCGATACCAACGACGACGGCAACCTGACCGTGGGCTTCGAGTCGCTCGGAATCGAGGGTGACGAGCAGGGCCCGTTCGCAGTCTACGTCAGGCACTGCGAGGACAGGCTCTGCATAGACCCCGACTCAGGCAGGGTGCACTTCGTCGCCGACGGCTCGATTCTAATCAACTCGCTGTACGATCCCGAATCGATGGGCTTCTTCGCCGCCGGCGGCGGCTCCACCCAGTCGATATCCATCCCAGACACCGACAATCGCAAGTGGGCCCTCGACATCATTGCCGAGGCCCTGCTGGTCAACCCCAATTCCACTCAGGCCAGTTCGAACGCCATCGTCATCTTCGACGAGAGCCGCCACCAGCAGCCCACCCTGTTTGGAGACACCTACAACCTGCTGTACTACCTACTAATCTACTTCACCAACGATTGGATGGCTATGCTGCTACTCTTCCTGACGCTGTTCATTGTCCTCGAAGCGGTCCTGATTCGTAAGGAGGATCCGGAGGACTGGCGACACGTCTTCCGCATCATCTACTACGGTTTCGGAGACGCGAGGCGATACGAGTACTACCAGCGGCCCGAAAAGATCCGGCAGGTATTGCTCTCACGAGTCAGGAACCTGAACACGCTGTCACGCGAGGAGTTCGACGCGCTGCCCGCCGTGGAGCTGCAACGCATGATCGAGGATCCTGTTCTGGTAAACTTCATCTTCGAGGACAGGCGCTACAAGACGGATGAGTTGGTTGGCATAATTAAACGGGTCAAGGAGTGGGGAAGGACCGATTCGGAGGCTGAGGTATAGATGTGGACACGCAAGGCTTCCCTGATGGTGACCAGCGGCATCAGTCTGATTCTGATTGGGATGATGATATCCAACTTCCAGCTAATGATAGTCGGCCTGACCTTCATCTCGTTCCTCGCCATCAACGGTTGGGTATCAGGCCACTCCGAGCTCGAAATCACCCGGACTATCAATGGTACCCAGACCAACGACATCAACGTCTACAAGGGCGATGACGTCGTAGTCGAGCTGACTGTCACGAACAACTCCTACAGGAGGACCCAGCAGCTAGAGGTCTTCGACAACGTGCCGCACGAGATGAAGATGCGCAGGGGCATCAACCAGATGCGCATGAACCTCGGACCCGGCCAAACTGCCCGCATCAAGTACAGGGTCCGCTGCCCGCTGCGCGGACACTACACGATAGGTCCGATATCGGTCCGATACCGCAATTCATTCAACCTCTACGTCAACGAGTCCCAGATAGAGGACCGCACGGATGTCACGGTGTTCCCTCAGGTACGCGAGATTGAGGAGGCGCTGCTGCGCTCCGACGTGCCCAAAATGTACACTGGGGCGACCACACTCAAGACCCCCGGGCAGGGCATGGAGTTCTACTCACTGCGCGAGTACCTGCCTGGCGACGCCTTCCGCTCGATTAACTGGAAGGCCTACGCCAAGACCGGCGATTTGATGGTCAACGAGAAGACCAGGGACGCGGTAACCGACGTCTTCATCTTCCTCGACACTAGGGACGTCTCGAGGATAGGAACCGTCCTCAAGAACCCACTCGAGATGGGAACCGTCGCCGCCGCCTCGGTCTCGAATTACTTCATCAGAAGGCGTGACTCGGTTGCCCTGGTCACCTACGGCGAGAAGATGGAGTTCCTAACCCCAGAGACCGGCGACAAGCAGGACTACAAGATTCTGAGCAGACTCGCGGCGGTCGAGGCCAAGGGATCGATGCCCCTGCAAGCGGTGACCAACGCGATGTCCGCGAGGATGAGCAGGGGCTCGCCGGTTTTCATCATCAGCAGCCTCGAGGGCGACGGCACTACCCTACCCGCCATACGCCACCTTGCGGGCAAGGGCCACGAGGTCATTGTGCTCTCGCCTAGCAGCATCGACCTCGAGCGACTGGTCAGCCGGATCCCGAGGATGTCCTACGAGGTACTCAAGCTGGAGAGGCAGAACAGACTCACGGCGATTTCTGGCTACGGCGCCAAGGTGATCGACTGGATGCCTGATGTCGAACTCTCGCAGGCGCTGCTGCAGGTGAGGTCGGTCTAGGAGGGTCAAGTATGGCGATGGAATCGGTACCCGAGTCACAGACCCTGCACATACCCAAGCTGCGCAGGCGCTGGCAGGTCCTAGTACTACAGCTCATCTCAACCGCCTCGCTGCTGCTGATTATGAAGCGCATGAACAGCGTCTTCGGCTCTTGCACCGACCAGTACATCGCCGACTCGGGAGGCCCGGAATCGATCTACTGGTGCCCAGCCTACGAGCACACTAGGGGGCTTAGGTACTGGTCGGACTCGGACGCCATCGACCTGTTCATGCCTGACTTCCTGCACGGGCTCGTCGACCTGTCCGGCAACACTCTCAGCGGGGATGCGACCTTTGTCGCCCCCGTGCTGCTCTGCGTGGCCGTGACCACGCTGTGGGTCTACCTGCTGCACCAGACCGAGAAGGTCCAGACATGGGTCAACAGGCTGGTCTCGATTGGCTTCATCGGTTGGATGGTGCTGCCCTTCCTGCTCTCGTGGATATACGCCATGGTACTATCCGGCCCCCACCTACCGTTCGGTCACGAGAACCCTGCTTACAACCACATAGACCACTTGTGGGACCCGTTCATGTTTATCTTTGAGATGATCTTCCTAGGCATCGTATTCGCCCCCATCCTAGCAGGCCTGATGGGCATCTGGGGTCTTTCCAAGAGAATGATTACATGGGCGGTGGGATATTTCCTGATGGTCGTGGGAATCCACGCCATGCTGACATTCGAGGGCATCACCGACGCAGTCGACGTCGGGCTGCAGCCACTGCCGGGCCAGATCGGCGATGCCACCCTGTACGGGGGACTGGTCTCACCGCTGTCGCTGACGCTGATATCGATAGCCATCCTAATCATCGTCTTCATGGAGTCCGGCCTTGCAGTGATTAGCCACCTCGAGTACGCGGCAATGCTGCCCGAGGAGGCAAAGAGGAACCCCGAGTACGTGAACCAGTTCAGGAACGTGATGAACTCCCACATTGTCCACATGGTCAGCATCACGTCAGTGGTCGCTCTCACGACCGCAATCGCACTCGAGTTCGACGACTTCCTGATATCACTCGTCGGGCTGCTCGAGGGCTCGCAGTGGTCCGGCCAGGTGCGTGAGTCACTTGAACTCCAGCTGACCTATGGCAAGGTAATTTCTGCGGGTCTGTTCCTTCTGGTGGTCGCTGGTATGCGTTTCGTGCTGCCCTGGCAGCGCGTCACCGGTATTATTGAGACCGGGATGAGAAGAATCCGCTCGACCGACTAGGGGAACATCCCGAGCCGTGCGGCGACCTGCACCATGACCTCGGCGAGGAGTGGAACGCAGAGCACGGCCACGACAAGCGCGATCGGCAGCGGTAGGAAACCAAGCACTGGGAAGCCGAGGTAAACTGCCACTGCGGACACGATGAAACATATCCTCTCGAGCACGGAGGAGTCCCGAGGCGCTCTCGGCGCCGGCCTGCCGGGCAGCGGCATCGCTCCCTCCATGTCCGATTGATTGCCATGGGACCCATGAATGCACCGCAAATAGTGGCTAATCGGCGATGAGTGGGTTCAAGCCCGGCCGCACCGAGCGCGATGCATGGCCGAGGCAATAGCGGTGGAGGGCTGCAGCCGCTGCAAGTCGCCCTCAGTCATCCACCAGGTCTACAGCGGTCAGCACCTGTGTGGCAAGCACCTCTCCGCCTCCATACGTAAGCGCACCTCAAAGGAACTCAGGCAGCAGCTCAGGCTGCCCAAGGACGCTAGGCACGAGGACGGCTCCCCGTACCGGATACTCGTGGCCATCTCGGGCGGGAAGGACTCGGCGGTCCTGCTGACCATGATGCACGACATCCTCGCCCGCCGCCGCGATGTCGAGTTGGTCTCGGGCTGCATTGACGAGGGCATCGACGGATACAGGGCCCCATCGCTCGAGTGTGCGAGGCAGTTGGCCGAGAGCCTCGGAGTGCGGTTCGAGACCCTGAGCTACGAGGAGATGGGCTACGAGCGCATGGACGAGGTCGTCACGAGGATGCCCGCTATGGGGGAGAACCACGACGAGGCCAAGGGACTGATGCCGTGCTCGTACTGTGGAGTGTTCCGCCGTCAGGGCTTGAACGCCTTAGCGCAGAAGCTCAACGCCGACGTCATGGCACTCGGCCACAACCTCGACGACATGGCGCAGTCGATTCTGATGAACATGCAGAAGGGCGAGATTGATCGCTCAGTAAGACTGGCCCCTCACACCGAAAGTCCGATAGACGGTATCGCCCCCAGAATCGTGCCCCTGCGATGGATTCCCGAGCAGGAGATTCACGCGCACGCGATGTGCCAGGGTCTGCCGATGTACCATGGCGACTGCCCTCACGCACCCGGCGCCATGCGCCAGCAGAGCCGTGGTATCGTGGCTGAGATGGAATCGATTACACCCGGTGCGCGGCATGGCCTGCTGCACTCCCTCGATGAGATACGCAGGCTGCACCGCGAGGCCAATCAGGACTTAGTCTCAGAGGTTAGAAACTGCTCGGAGTGCGGTGAGATCACCAGCCGCGAGGTCTGTCAGGCCTGCACAATGAAGCAGTGGCTGGCAGAGACGGCGTGAATCATAGGGTACCCTATGATTCAGACTTCTTGACCCGTGGCCGCTTTCAGCAGACCTAGGAATGGCGGACTTGGTCGATTTGGCCG